>Ga0154777_1064_pt1 | contig 14627 bp, 22 predicted proteins | sample Rifle2008BG16ft_FD_105785 | JGI IMG/M metagenome (GOLD analysis project Ga0154777, IMG submission 105785) | Chloroflexi bacterium RBG_16_47_49 | reverse complement strand
CCAATAGTCGATCCATTCATCCGTAATCCCCCGCGCGTGATACATTTGGCGAACTTCGCCAACCTGCGCATGATACCTCACCCAGGCTTGCTCACGTCTCAGGTTTTCCAAAGCTCTTTCGGCAGACCTCAATCGCTCTTGTTCTGCCTCCTGGCGTTCCTTCACCCAATTCTGATGCTGGATAGGATCTAACTTTTCACCATGGGGAGACCAAGTCCTTCCGCAATTACGACACCATCCGATTGGATTACCCGTTGCTCTCGACTTAATCCACATACGAAATCTATCAGGTGATTCTCCATTCGGATGCATATTACCGGAGCAGTAAGGGCAAGATCCTGCAAATTCGTTATCAGATATACGTTGAATATAAAATACCCTACCTTGTAATGCTGCAAATTCAAGCGGTAAGGCTGCTTCTTTCATTCTCTCTCCCTTCGCGCATAACTTCAGTTTCAAGGATCTTGTCAAATTCGCCCGCAATAATATCATCGAGCAATCCAGAAGTAACAGGTATAGTAATATAGAATTTACGCCCATCCTCAAATTGACCATGGGCATGAACAATCATCTTTCCATTTTCTAAAATCTTATCATAGCCAAGATATTTAATCACTTCACCCTCCAGATAACGCGATGACATAATGGACAGGTAGTTATATCTTGATTGCCCCTAATCCATACACTATGCCATAGCCAATGTATTTTGAGAACCTTACAGAATAACCAACATAAGATTTTCATACTTTGCGGATAGTTACTGACGGATCACCTTCTTTACGAGCTTCTTTCAAGAATGGATGATCAATAATCCAGGCTTCCATCTTATCCGTATTCCATGTAATGCGTCCCTTATTATAGACGGCTTGATAAGTTTTAGCCTTCACGCTCACCTTCAAAACCCTTATTTCTGCCTTAATTTCCTCGGTCAGTTTCTTGATATTCTCGTCTACCGCTTCGGCTTTTCCAGCAAATTCAGCCTCGATCTCAGCCTTACGTTGGGCAATAGCAGCATAGACATCCTTTGTTTTTTCCTCAACGTTGGTCTGTATTTCAGCCTTGATTGCTCGAATACGCAGGGCAACCTTAACCTCTTCATCTCCCTGATGAGTTCTAATTGCAGCGCGTTGACGATCAATCTCCGTCAGCGCAGCTTTTATTTCATCAGGAACGACAATTAGTGCTAGTTTTGTTTCGGCTTCATTTTGAATCCCTTGGATAGTGGGAGCGAAAGAACCTTCTACTTCGCCCATTTGTTTCATCCCATTTCTGACAATCTCCTCGACTTCGGCAGGGATTTTCACCTCATCAAGCAATACGCACTTATTAACTTCAATTTGATCACGTTGCGATTCAAATTCTGCTAATCGATCCAATGCTTCTTGTATTTCAATGGTATTCATTATCACTCCTCTCTCTTAGATCATTATAAATCTATATATATAATTTGTCAAGCGTTTTAGACAGGAACAGCCCCATATAGGGGCTGCCCTGTCTTGGAGGAGCAATTAGGGTTGATAGTTCCAATCGGGATAATGCGCTTGCAATTCCCTCCAGATAATATCAACCTTTGATAACGGGCGGGCTATATGAGCATAGTCATATAAGTTATCTTCCGTGCCATTGAACCAGTCCAGATCGCCATTGAGACTATTGAACCCGTAGTAAATCCCGTCGGCATGGGAGGTGTATTGCCAGAACTTCCACTCGTTCCAGTCGCGGAACTTGCAGTATCCATCCGACCAGGGTCCGGTTAGAACAGAGTTGTACCTGGCTGCCCACAGGTCGCATAGTACCCATATAGGATCAGGGTTGACGTATGTATCCCACCAGGTTTGCCGCGTGTAGATGATCGGATACTTGTTAGTCGCGGCGTATATTCCAATCACGACATCTTTAATTAGCTGCGTGATGTAATCCTTGGTCTCACCCCGCGCCAGCTCAGCATCCACCACGAAGGACATATCGGGCGTGATAGTGGCTACTGCATTGAAGAATCGCTCCAAATGTGCCTGAGCTGATATTCTTTGCCCGCCGTCATAATTCCTGGGTGCCGTAACCAGATAAACGCTACTAAGTAATCCCTGCGCCTTATACCCGTTGAAGGCAGGAAGTAAGGCTGCATCTGTATAGTAATTTCCTACCGTGCCACGATGAACGGCAAAGGATAACCCGCGGCTTTTACCCAGCGCGTAGTTTTCCGGGTGTTGATATCGCGAAACATCGGTACCGTGTGCGTTCATTATCTCACCCAGGGATCATTTCTGACCCCAATCTTCTCAAGGGGCAATTTCAATACACCGAAGTATGCAAAGCTCTCCAATAGCGAGCCTAAGATCATTAGGAATACTGTGCCATATACTATACTCTTGGCAACAATAATAACTCCCTCAGGAATAAACTCTGCCGGAATGGTGGATATAAGCACTACCCCAACCCATACAAATATCGGCAGGACATCCGAGGTCAAATAATGTCCCAAATACGACCATTTGAAATCCTTTTTCAGCAAGGACACAATTACGCCGAATATAAAATCCAGCGCAGTCAGGAGGGTAAGCGCCACTAACCCGCCCTTCAAAAGACCCCAAAGCATTACAAAATAATCAGACATTTCATTCTCCTTTATGGTATTGGTGGAAGTAATAATTTAGGTATCCCTAGCATTAACACAATCCCATCCCAAATACTAGGTACATAGGTAGAAATCAAATGTAGAGATATAAAACCTAAGACTATTAGCATCCAAAAACTTTTCTTTTTCATCAACACTGATAGGTGGTCAGTTCCAATATGAGACCCAAGCGTACCCTCCAATCTAGTGACGGTCAAAGCCAAGAGATGAACCGTGTCCGCAGCCCTGGTAACTGCCAGGTCTGCTTTTTCGGCAGCTCTATCCGCGGCGTTTTTAGCATCACTGGCTAATCCCGCGGCAGTTTTCAAGTTCTCCTCAATCCGCGCTGTTCTAATTGCTAGGCTATCATCCCCAAATCCCAACGCCGCTTCAATGCGATTCAATTGCTCTTTATAAGGCGCTACCATGCTTCCCTCCTAAAAATTTACCAAGAATAATATTCTAATCTCTGATTTCTCGCCATTAGAATAAGTTGCCAAACAAGATAAATAATGCTGCCCCATAACAGCAAGCGGTCCTATCATGACAGGTACAACCCCATTTACTATCGTTCCGACAGTAGGAGTTGCAGCTGCCCCACTTGGAGGGATATGCGTAGCTGTCGCGCTTGCTACCGTCACACCCTCGTTCAAATCGGAATTATAATCGAAATCCCAAATCCTTATTTCTGCCAACGATTGAGCAACGCTAACTTGAGTCGAAGTAGCCATTATGCCTTCACCTTCTTACGAGGATGTGCTTGTATAACAGGTATTGGAATTGCTTTTATTATCGGTCTCGGTATTGCGTAAACCATCTCACCTAATCCAGGTATAAGTAAATGAGCAATCAGAACGACATTATCTGCTATATGAGAATGTACTCCATCCGCAATCGTAAGCACAATTTCACCATGATAAGTGAGCGTCACATTGTCAGCCGAATGCCCGTGACTTGCATCGATAATAACTAACGACACAGGAGGGTAAGCAGTGAGAGTAACATTATCTCCCTCGTGCGAGTGACTTCCATCGGCAATAATTAAACTCACCCCACCATGATAAACAAGAGTTACATTATCTGCGGTATGCCCATGGTTTGCATCCCCAATCAATAAGATATTATGCTGCACTAACGCCGGACTATCTGCCGTGTGTGCGTGACTTGCATCCCCAATCGATAATATATTGTGCTGCGTCAAGCTTATGTTATCGGCGGTATGCCCATGGGTAGCATCTGCAATCGATATTACATTATGCTGCGTCAGGCTGGGACTTTCCGCCGTGTGTCCATGGCTTGCATTATCTATTGCCAACAAATTGTGCTGCGTTAAGCTTATATTATCAGCCCCATGCCCATGAGAAGCGTCCTGGATGATTAATGGGGTAGTTGGCGCGTGCGCGGTCAATACGACGTTCTCAGCGGCGTGTGCGTGATTTGCAGCGGCTACCGCTAGTATATTGTGCTGGATTAGGGCAATCGTATCGGCTGTATGTCCGTGGCTGGCGGCTTGCACTACCAATATATTGTGTTGGGTTAGACCAAGGTTTTCCGCCGTATGAGCGTGGCTGGCGTCCTGGATCACCAAAGGCGGATTTCCAAACTCTACTGTCCTGGATAGTTGCACCCACGGTACAAGATCGGTCGTTAGTCCTGCAGTAAGTGCATAATCCGCAGTTGCAGAGGGATCACCATAATTGTGATATACAAGAGCAAGAGAAGGGGTAACACCATGATGACCAATCTCAATGATTATCCTATCTCCAACTTGAGAACTGAAGGTTGTTGCTCCAGCAGTGCGGGCGTCATGAATACGAGTAGCAATAGCAGCTAAACTTGTTGGATATTCTAGGCTGGTATCATGATACAGACCGATGACACCACGAATGACTGTGCCATCTCCGCTTACCACTCTAATCACATAAGCAAGATGACTATCAACCTGAGCAGCGGATTCGGCAACCTTGATGACCATACTTACGGTATCAGCGGTTGTCCAGTCGTACGCATATTTCAGGACGTCACTTTGCCATTGTCGCCAGCACCATTGTTGGGTTGTCGTTGCCGCCCACGTAGCACTAGCCTGTGTCAGCGCAGTATTCTGTTTAGCCGTAAAGCACGGCAACCTGACCAGACTGGTAATCAATTCCCAGTTGGAATTAACCGCCAATGAAGCCAGAGGCGGCGTGCCAGAAATAGGCAGATAAAACCTGGTCGCCATAGCCTACTATGTCGGCTGTGGTATCTTGCAGATATTGAATGACGGAAAGTCTACCGTCCCGCCCTGCGTTAACAATTGACTAGTACAGGTAGTAACGTAGAGCAATCGGGTGGCATCTACCAGGGCGATATATATTGCCGTGTCAGTTACGTCAATCGGTACAGCTGATTTTGCACTTACCGTTAACATCCTGCCTGTTCCATCCATAGCCGGTGTAAAATCTGCCCCCGCCATTGCCACATCAGCCAAAGCGAAAGTTGTCACCGCCTCCGTCCGCGTCGTGGGTTGGGCATTACAAGCCGTCATTAAATTAGCGTTGGCGTCAATCACCAAACCACAACCATCTAAAACATCTATGTGTGCACTTTTAGCCATGTCAATCTCCTATTTTTAATTCTGAATCTTGAATATCCAAAACGTGTTTATTGGGATTGGAATATATTTTTTGCTTAGTTATTCTCCACCAGTCCATTATCCTTACCCAGATATCCCACAGTGTTCTTTTGGTTTTCATTTATTCTCCTTATACATTTGAACTTGCAGTAATTTCACACCACATTGCGCCATCGTAATAAAGCATCTCGATATCCTCTGAGTTATCTAGAGTCATATCGGCAGGTAGAGATAGATTCCCCGTCCCGTCTTTACAAACAACGTCATGCGCATCGTCATAAGCCACAATAATAATCACATCACCCTTAATACCGCCTAAGATAGTATCTAGATTATCCGTCCCCGCTCCTCCCTGCGTTCTGACCTCGAATACATTGGTCGTCCTTGTGCGTGTAATAATACCCCCGTTGATAGTCAATGATTCAGCTGTTCCAAATCCAAACCCAGCATGAGAATGCTCCCTCGTTTCTGCCTTCTCAAACTTACCCTCCAAGATATTCAAACGTTCCAAAATAGAATCAATTAATTCGTTCATACTTTTAGCAGCGTGATATCCACCTTTTCAGGGACATCACCAGTTCGATCAATCATGAGCGCGGCTTGTTCGACTTTATATGTTGCCATCACAAGCGTAAATGGATTAATCGCAGATACAAGATCACCCAAAAAGTAATGAACTCCATAACTGCAATCCGGGGTTTGTAATATATCAAAGTTGAAATACTGCTTAATAACCTTCTCGGTTAGTTTTTGTTCACCCCTAGCAATCAATCCATCGGCAGTGTCTACATCGGTCGCATTAACAAAAAACTCGATGTTATTACTCGTTACGTTATAATCACCCCCATTAACCACTTCGACCATTCGATTAATTCCTTCTCCCTTGCCTCCTACGATGGCAACACTAGCAGCATTCATTCCATCTATCCCATATTTCGGGATTGCCATATTCCCTATCCCCATGCTAAAGAACACAGAAGCACTTCGATCAGTCCCTAATTGCCCCAAATACCATCGATATTCCCACGTAGTAGGGGTAAGTTTTACCAAGTCGAAATCCCCGCCCCCGATCAATGCAAGCTCTTGCAAAGTGACTAAAAGATTATCCCACGCGCAATACCAATCTTCCAAATTACCATCGGCTCCATCGGCTTCAACGGATAGTCCCGCAATTGTAGCAACTCGTTTTCGACCATCTAATAAAGTACCACTCGCAGTCGCATTATATTTAACAAGCGTATTAGCAATTGTCTCAGCCGCGGTATTTATGAATTTCGAACGATCCGTTGTACCCGCAGGATAAGCAACGATCCTCCAACCCAGCATAGACAAAAGACCTTTAGCAGTTAATACAGCACGAGAAATAACTGGCTGTTCCCAATCACCCTTGCGGTAAATCCCCGTTATTTCTTTCGCCCAGGTCTGCCCCTCCGGCTGCCTCCACACTTCAATCTGCCATTTATCCGCAATGTTCGAAGGAATAGCACTCTCCCCCGATAGCTCTACCGTGACCAATCCAGGATAATTAACGCGTTTGACACATCCCAATTTTAGGAAATCATCCGTCCTATATTGTAAGACACCTGCGGTGTCATATATATCAAGTCGATGATTTATCATCTTACCTTCATAGTCACGCGCATCCCTTTGCTAAACAACCATTTCAGCCAGGCGCAGATTTTCATACCGGACCAATGGCTATCCAATTAAAAACGATTACGTTATTAACTAATGTTCCATCGCGAATTAAAGATATTGTAAAGATTGTCGTATTATCTGTGTATGCAACTATATCCACCGCCTCATCCACAAGTGTTTGAGAACTAATTGTCGCCAATACCAATGCCTTATTGGAAAATGCAATCGGAAAAGTGATTGCCACAGCAACAGCATGATTGCCATTTAGAATTGTGGCTGTACCTGAACCACATTGTATTTGTAAGTTTGTCAACCTATAATTTGTAGTACCTGGGGTTGACCAGACAGTAGCACTTCCTCCTTGCCGTGCTTTAAACTGAGATGCCATTGTGCGCTCATCCACCAGCGTTACTACCCCCGCATCCGTGACTTCCGCTTTATACAGCGCGATATCATAGGTTACTCCGGTAGTTTGAGTAAGTAGAGGATAGTCAACCGCTGAACCAGTCAGGACAGTCAGCGTAACCGTAAAGCCAGCCCATGAACATCGTAAAACGATCCGGTCTTTCCGTACCGTGCCAGCCCCAGCATTTGGGATATTAACATTTACTGCCGCGTCATTCAGATACATCTTGCCGTCTACAATTGCCGCGCCCGGGTCAATCCTAACGGTGTTCACCCCCGTATAAGTTCCTAACAATTGATCCAATATTCCAGGAGCGACACCTTCAAAGCCAGAGCAAGCCGACATAATCTTACCCGCCGTTGACCAATGCGCTTGTGTATAAGACGCAACCTGGTGTCCCACGGGAGCGCCAGTCGTAGTCCAGAATAATGAAATTTGTGCCAATTCAACCTTCCCTTCTATATTCCCGTAAAATGATCAAACCAGGTAAATTCTACACCTGTTGCTAAAGTACACGCTGTCCCGGTCACATGGATTGGATTTATCCCATGTGATAACTCAGGATGTGCCGCAAGGTAAAATGTAGTCAAATCACTATCCGCAGTCAATTCAGATAACTTATTAACTCCCGTACTATCCACGATCGTTTTATAACCATATCTCAAATCAATGTCGTAATAATTTCCCGCTGCAATAGTAATTCCCGTGAAGTCCAATTTTTTGATAAGTCGCATGTGCGTTATCACAGGATCAGTAATCGGTCCCGTAATCCGAATATGCGGATAGGTTTTATAATTCCCTAAAATAGTTATTGTTTCATAAACATCAATTGTCGAAGCACCCACCGTCATAGGAATGACAGTAGGAACTTCCATCATATTCCCACCGCCTCCAATTACAAATACCTTTGACTTACCAACCGGATCATAAAATGTCGGATCATTACAGCGCAAGGAAACAACGAAATTCTGTGCTGCCCATTTTTCCACATCCCATGGCAAATCCAAATCCATTGTCTTACAATCTATAACCTTAGTTATTAAACCCACGACAAACTTGACTTGTAGTGTAGATATCGGCAGGAAATAATTTTGTATCGCCGCTCTCTGCACATACATATCTTCCAATTCCGTTTCATCAAGTTTGAAAACGAATTTACCTATTCTCGGATCAAGTCTGTAACCCCGATCCGTAGAGCCATCCTGCAACGGACCCGCTTCTGATAACCTGCGAATAGGCGCCATCCCCCAGCCTTCATGACCCTTTAGCCGTCCGATTGTGCTTAAGGGTGTTTCTACTCCATCTACGATGATTGAAATATTAGCAGCCATATTACCACTTGTAAAGCAGATTCATGGTTTTGAGTTTATCGATCATGCTTTCATCGTCTTTCACACCGTAGAAATTATACGTATCGCCTCCTGCAGGAACAGTTGCATAAGCAGGTTGAAGCGAAGCCCCGATAGTACCGGATATCTTACCTAAGTCGATAGCGCCCAAACTAGCACCACCAATCAAACTCCTAATTGCTTTCCCAACGCTTTCCTCCAATTTAGGGAATGTCTTTTCAAAGCCCGATAACATACCGAGAGGTACTTGCTCAAATATAGCCGCAAATATCTTAGATGGTGAGGCAACACCTAATAGCCTTTTCACCCAGTCGGGCAATCCAGAAATCAATGCGGCGAAACTTGTTTTTAATGCCTCCCAGCCTGCCGTTATTCCAGCCTTGATACCATCGACAATGCCCTGTCCAGCGGTCAAGAGGTTGGGTATTAAGGTTGCAATCGCATCGATTATCGTCTGGATAATATCCCCTGCCATTGTGACTAACTCAGGGAACTTATCTACAATCGTTGTTATCAGCGTCATAAGTAACCCGGCTGCTGCCGTAGCAATCAGGGGCAGATTATCCGCAATCGCTGTAACAATTGCGATTATCAGATCCACCACCATTTGAATTACCAGAGGCAAATTAGTGATTACCGTATCAATTAGGGTAGTTACAAGCTCAACCGCCGCCGTTATAATCAAGGGCAGGTTATCAACTATGGCTTGCATGATAGTTGTAACCAGAGTGATTATCGCCGTGATCAATAAGGGTAGATTGGTGATAATCGTATCAATCAATGTCTTTAGCAGATTGATTGCACTCTCGATAATCATCGGAAGATTTTCAAGTATCGTTTCGACGATCGCAATAACAATCTTAGGTATCGAATTTATTAATACAGGGATACATTTGATAATCCCTTCGATTAGCGATAATAATAATCCTATTCCAGTCTTAATTATTAAGGGTATATTTGTAGTAATGACATTGACTAATACATCAATAATTTTTGGCAACCAAGCTATTAATATCGGAATAGCATCTTGAAGTCCCTTAATCAAACCTTCCAAAATCTTAATCCCCGCCATCACGATTAAAGGAATATTCCCAATAATTATCCCAATCAAAGTAGTCATCATAGTAACGATCTGTGGGATAAGTGTAGGTAACGCCTGGGCAATCCCTTTCATCAAAGCTATTACTATCTGTAAACCCGTTGATATTATTATCGGGATCATCTGAATAATATAACCTACCAATGATGTTATCAATTGAATCACCGCAGGCATTAATAAAGGAATAGCACTAACGATTCCCGTTACTACACCTTTTATCAATCCAAATGCAGCCTCGATAATTCCAGGCAACATCGTGGCAAAATCCTTCACTAACGTTCCCAAACTATCACCGATTAGCTTAATCTTCTCCGCGGTTGTGCCAGATCCGTTCATAATCGCAGTCAATCCAGTGGCAAAGGTATTCAAAGGTGCGATCATCCCAATCACCGCAGGGAGTAATGCCGTCCCGATACTCGCTTTAAGGTTCGTCATATTTGCAGCTAATATACGTTGTTGGTTAGCTAACCCTCCAGAAGTCCGAGCAAAGTCACCCTGCGCTAGTGACGTTTGTTCCATAATCAAGGCATAAGAAGCGGTCGCTTTGGCATTGGCGTCTATCGTACCAATACCATCCCATAGCCCCATTTCCAACGCCCTAGCCTGGATCATCGCCTGGTTAAGATTAACGCCCAACGACTTAAGCGGTTCTGTTTCCCCCGTAAGTCCTGCTCTTAATTTCTCCAATACCTCCTCAGGAGCCATATTATTGAACGAGGCTAGATCGCCCGCAAGAGTAACAAGCCCCATGCTCATTCCGGCGCTAGCTTGTTCAGTCATTCCCATTGATCTAAACAAGTTTCCGTAAGTACCCGCGGCGGTCAAGGCTGCATTCTCAGACATCCCTAAAGCACTAGCAGCATTTTGACCAAACGTTATTACCTCCGCTGCCTCAGCGCCAAATACTATCCCGACCTTCGATACCGTTTCGCTCAAATCACTCGCCGGACCAATACAGGATATTAGCGCAGCCCCCACTCCCGCGATAGCTGCAACCGCCATAGTCGCCGCGGCTGCAACCCCCGCCCCGATCACCTTCTTAGCATGCCCGCCAAATGAGCTTGTCTTTTTCTCCGCGCTTGACAAACCAGAATCAAGGTCTTCCGACGATACTCCAAGTTTGACAAGCAAGGACATGAGCGTGTTAGCCGCCACTATGATCTTCCCCTCCCAAAGCCATTGTCATAGTGCGAGCAAATTGGAGCATTTGATCAGCACTTTGTATCTCGTCCTCAAATTTAGGCATAAACTCACCAACCTTATACTCCGGCTGCCCCTTACCACGATTGACATTCGCAATCACATGAGCGACTATCGCATGACCTAAGTAGTACGCATCACTCCCAAAAGGTTCTAACTGCGCGAATGCCATCCATTCCGTTAATTCACGGGATGATATTCTATCGAGTAACTCGGAACGAGTAAGACCCAACGCAAGAGCTAATCGGAAGGTGAATCTCCAAAAGGGTTTTCTTTGATACCCTCGGTCAACTCATCAATATCCTCATCGGTTATGCCAGATAATCTCTGCGCTACCGCAAACACCTTTTGTAGTTCACAGGCTGATTTCTCTGTCAGAAGCGGCGCATCACTATCGGCGAATAATCTCTTGCCATTTTCATCACACATTGACATAACACATAATTTTGCCCGGACATTCTCTAAATTCACATCCTGCTTTTTACCGTGTATATGAACAATCGATGCCTCGAACCGATCCCGTTCCTTGCCCGTCATACCTTTGACATAGACCGTCCCGCCCCATGCCTCAACAGGCTCTATCTGAATATCTGTTGCTTTAAGAATATCATCTCGATTAAGCATTAAGTTCTCCTTATGCTATGGTTGGTTTGCCCGTAATTTTTAATGACACACTTGCGGTAAGTCCACCTTCGACAGGTGCAGACGGCTCAAACTTCGTCACAAATGCCGTGAACGTCCACGTAACCGCCGGGGTGGTCGGAAATACAATCGACCATGCAGTTGAAGCCCTGGTAGTCAAGTCGAATAGCAATCCACCTGCAAGGTTTTTATGTGTCGCAGCATTAGGATCATAGACAAGATCACAAGTTATTTCACCCGTCCTCAATATCGTTGCTACGACCTCTTCCCATGCCTCAGTCGAGTCATGGCTGGTTACATCCTCGGTGTCCAGGGATAGACCCGGACCGGAAATGCTTTTGACCGCTGCAATTTCAACAGCGCCCCTCAATAAATGTGTTCCGAATGCAGCATATTTCATTTTTTCAACTCCTTACTTTCCTTTATACAATTATCGGTTTGCCCGTAATTTTCAAACTGACACTTGCAGTTAAAGCACCTTCAACCGGAGCAGTAGGTTCAAACTTGGTAACATAACCGGCAAATCGCCAGTGATAGGTATCGACAAACTCGCAGTCAAAATAGGCTAATTCGCCAGTCTCGTAATAATCCAACAGCCCGCCCGCAACCGTAGAATGTGTAGCCGCGTTAGGATCATATACCAGATCCATCGACACTTCCCCGGTGCGTAGAACAGTAGCGACCACCTCCTCCCAGGCTTCCGTAGAATCGTGCGTAGTGACATCTTCCGTGTCCAGGCTCAAACTCGGACCACCAATGCTCTTGATATAGGCAATATTGGCACTTGCAATACCAGCCCTAGTATCATCAGAGGTCGCATCCGGTGTCAATCCGGTGCAAGTCGTATTGGTATAAGCGATATTCATGGTCGCCTCATTAGCCGCTGCAATCCGTCTTGTAAGAACAACCTGAGCCCCCGATCCGCTTACTTCAAACCAGGCAATTACATCAGCATCCAATATTAGAGCCGCCCGTGCCTTTTCAGCCACAGTATCAGCGACATCATTCAATAACACAGCTACTAAAACAGCCTTAGGCGTGCCTCCCATTCCAGGCGCAGTTACCGTAAAGGTAGCATTTCCCGATCCGGTAATCGTACCGACCACATTGGCAGTCTCTACCTGCCTTGTCCCCATTCCCAACGTAGCACCGTACGCAGCATATTTAGGCATATCAGACCTCCTGTTGCCAGATTATATAATCGCTGTTGAAGCGGTATAGCTCAAAATCCGCGCTATATTCAACCGCTTCATCGTTTACTAAAGCTGCCCTGACTGTAACCCCTCCGACATCTCCAACTTTTCCATTCAAGGCAGCCCTCAATATATCCACAATATCTTTTCCTGCGTCATAAGTCTCAGCCCATGCTTCAAACTGTAATCTCGGATGGGCTAAATCTCCTGTGGCTCCGCTGCTATCATGCGTAAGCTCTCGCGGCGTATCAATCCGGGTATAAACCACACAAGGCATGGTAGTCGTTTGCGGGAACTTTATAGGATATATCCTATTTCCTACTTTAGCAGTCAATGCCGCATAAGCTAACAAATAAGCCGCGATGCCTTCCTCAAGGATCATAGTTTCTCCAGACTGTTTTCTATGCCACGCTTGATTTGCTCTTCCACCGCTTGACGTATTGTGTCCATATTAGAATCAACCGCAGGTCTTAGATAAGGGCGCGGGGGAATACGCACTTGATGAGCGAATATACGCTTTCCATCATCCCCAATCCAGGAAAGCATCTTAGCAAACACAGGCTTTATGATGCCTCCCAATTCCTGTATTCTGCCGTAAATCTTGGTCGGTCCTACATCTACCTCGGCAGACTTATCAGAACTCTTAACCAATTCGACCACCATAGACCCTGCCAACCCAGCGCCACCTTTCGACTTTGCAGAGAAGGTAGAACGAATATTTAACTTAGCATGGTTCCGTATAACCTCACCGCCCGCCATGGCAGCCTTTTTCAATATACCTTGACGCAGAGCTTGCTTGATATTACTTACGTTACTCTTGATCACGATCTTGGTTGAGCTCATAATTCCAACCTTCTAAGAGCATAGCGTAATCCACTCGGACCTCGTTGAATAGGCGACATGATCTCATACACCAAAGGAACTGCCAAAGTTTCACCGAATCTCTTGGTTATCTTTATCCTGTCGGTTGTCAGCACAACTGTAGCAATAGGCAATCTAATCGTAGCATCGTAAGTAACCGTGTTACCATCGGGCATATGCCTCTCAATTCCAGGGCGCATATCCAACCCGCAAATGATTGCAGCACTATCAACCGGATAAGTATCTATAAGCTGATTGTAAGTATCGGCTGTCTGGACGCGCGCCTGAGTAACACATTCATCTTGCATGTGCCCGTCCTGAGTTGAGCGCATACCCGTTAGATCATCTGCATCAAAAAACAGACTTGTCATTTCGCCTTTTTAGCACCCTTCTTACTGGGTACAGTCTCAGGCGTAATTTCAACTTCCGCAGGAATAAACTCAATGATCTTCATGGAGTGTTTTTCGCACCAATCCTTTGCCTGCTTTTCGCTATATTTCTTGCTATCAAATAGCAGGGCTTGGAACTCAACGAAGTTACGTGACTTCACCCCATAAACGCCTCGAATACCCGGAACGTAATATCGCTCAAACAGTTCCATGTAATTCTCGGCAGGGTGTAATACAACTTTATGAAACATAATTATCTCCTATCTTAATCGTCTGATTCTGCTAAATTCCCGATCCACGCGCTTGAACTCCCAACTTCATCGGGTGTCTTAATTTGCTTGATCGTAGATACCTTCCCCCTACCGCGATAATACTTCGCCATTCCCAAAGCCTGTTGATAAGCCTGACTGCGCGAGTAATTACCACCATCGGCAGAGAAATCAAACTTGCCAGCTAAGAGCGCAGCTTTGTTATCCCATATCTCAGCCACCGCCCTATTCAAATCGTAGGTAGGTATCCAATACTCATTAACCGTCTTGACCGGAATAGTACCCGTGAAGTAATACGGCTCTTCTCCTAATTCGTCCAGACAGGGATATTTCTCGATGATCATGCGGATATC
>Ga0154777_1084_pt3 | contig 15043 bp, 11 predicted proteins | sample Rifle2008BG16ft_FD_105785 | JGI IMG/M metagenome (GOLD analysis project Ga0154777, IMG submission 105785) | Chloroflexi bacterium RBG_16_47_49 | reverse complement strand
TTCGCTATTATATGACTGATGTCGATACATCCTGGGTTACCCCACCCTATCCCATCCCGGTGAGACGGTCTCTAATGGTATCTGGTGATCGGGATCTATTTAGTAATGATATTCCAGCGTTGAAGGCAAGATATGGCGCGATTGCAGGCGACTGGGAATCAGGAGCTATCGCATGGGTAGCAACTAAAAATAATACTCAATGTTTGATTTTGAGAGGTGTAACTGACCTCGTTGGAGCTGATGGGGGGGAAGCCTATAATGGAAATGTCTATCTTTACCATGAGAATACCGAACAAATCATGAAAATGCTGCTTGATTCTCTACCTTTATGGTTATTAAAACATGTGGAAAATAATTCATGGCAAGATATAAAATTAAAGCAGCAGAAGTCCGATGATAACTGCGGATAGGGTGACTGTAATGTTATCTATATCTTTTAGAGGAAACGATTCTACAATGGTACCCACAATCGCTATTATAGTGATCGGAAGAAAGTAAGTTTGAATAGAATCTGAAAATACTCCAAAAGCTGAAAAGATCCAGACGATTAAAACTGATAAAATCCATCCTCCTAAAAACATACCTGTTGATCCTGCCCAAGATTTTCCTTTATTCCACAAAACCTTCTTTGTTCCCCATTTGCGTCCGAAAATATCAGCCAAACCATCACCACCACACATGAGCATCAATCCGATAATACCGATGGGGGAGTTTTTCCAATAAAATATCGTCATCAGGACAAAGATAATCCCATAATATAATGGACCACGTAATATTTCACGCCTATCACCACTTCTCGACATTGCTTTTACCGATGCGTCATCTTTTATCACGCCGATCCCGATTAGGAAGAACTGGAGCGTGAACGTAAGGGGTACTAATGCTGCCAGATACCTGTTGATTGGATTATCATTAAACAATAACCAGCAAAGGACGAAAAGGGGACCTGTTCCAATATGAATGAATTTGCGACTGAGGCGACTTTCGACCCAGCCTCGATGAGCTAAAAAATCATTAAATCTTAACCAAATGAGGGCAACAAGAAATGTAATAACAAGGGCAATAATATTATTATTTAACATATCGAATTCCTGAGGCTGAATGAAATTCTACTTTTCTACAGGGCATGCTTCTACTTGCGAACATGCAAGTGTCTTTCAATCTCACGTTGAGAGTCTCGTTTGGCAATTTCTGCCCTCTTATCGTAAAGTTTTTTCCCTTTGGCAATGGCGATTTCCACCTTTGCTTTCCCATTTTTAAGATAGACAGATAGAGGGATGATCGTAACGCCTTTTTGACGGACGGTATTCCACAGTCTATGGATCTCCCTTCCATGCAACAACAATTTCCTTGGCCGGCGAGGTTCGTGGTTGTTTATACTGGCTTGTTCATAGGGAGCGATGTGGGCGTCTTCGAGCCAGGCTTCATTGCCATCGATGCGTACGAAGGCTTCAGCCAGGCTGATCTGACCAGCACGGATGGATTTGATCTCACTTCCATGAAGTGCGATACCAGCTTCAAGCGTTTCTAAGATGAAGAATTCATGTCTTGCTCGGCGATTACTCGCAACTACTTTTTCACCCATGTTTCTATTCTATCATAATGAAAAATGATGAGTATTTAACCATCGGTGTAAAGTCGAACCAAACCGTGGATAATTGTCTCGAGATAGAAAAATGACAGTTTATTTCTTGACGTAATTTTCCAAATGAGAAATCAATCTTTCTGCTAAGATCTTGCGAGAATGATTTAGTACTGTGTACGCATGTCCGTTTTTCCCCATCACTTCCAATTCAAGTGGAGAGTTCATTAATTCAATCAATGCTTTTGCGATTAAGGTTGGATTTTCTGGTGGAATATAAATACCACCTCGGACGTTTTCTACCACTTCTCGGGCTTCACCATCGATACTAATCAATACAGGTCTTTCGCAAGCCCAGGCATCAAATATCTTCGAAGGCAATGCTCCCTTAAATATTTCTGCATTACGGAGTGGAACAAGTGCAATATCTGCGGCAGATAGATAACCGGGTATAGTTTCCCGGGGCTGCTCCGGCAGGAGGGTAAGATTGGGTAATTTATATACGCGTGCAAGAGAAAGGATTTCTGCTTTTTTTGGACCATCACCGACCAATAAAAAATGAATATTTGGTGACTCTCGAAGCAAGCGTGCAGATTCAAGGATTGTTTCAAGACCTTGCGCCAGACCGTGTATACCCGCATAAATAGCGACGAATTTTCCCTCCAATCCCAGTTCTTTTCGAATTTGCCCTCTTTCCGACGCCTTAAATGTAAACAGATCTATATTTGCACCATTCGGTATGACGATTAACCTCTCCTGCGGTACACCACGTTGAATTAACCGGTCATAAATCCCATGCGTGACGACAACTACCTGAATTGCTCTACGATAACAAATCTCCTCAAGCCTGGTTGCCCAGGTAATTGCTCGTTGATTTGACAGCTCTCCAAGTGCAATCGCCGATTCAGGCCACAGATCACGTATCTCAAAAACCATGGGTATGCGTTTCAGATAACTCAACACCAATGCAGTACCACCGACAAAAAGTGGTGGAGAGGTAGCATATATTATGTTAAACCTTCCTCTTACGAAAAATAATCCGGTGACAATGGCGTTTAGCATGTATGATAGATAAAATAGCATCCGGTTGCGATAATTTTTTATCGGCGATGCGTTTACCCAGACGCGGATTATATTTATGCCATCCAAAATCGAGCGCTCGATTAATTTGCCTTTATATTCCTGTGGAATAATTCCCGATGGGTGGTTGGGAAACTCAGTCAGCATGGTCACTGAGTGACCCTGTCGAATCCAATTACTTGCCATCTCATATGCTCTAGTCTGTGTTGCGCCAACTTCTGGTGGGAAGTATTGGGAAAGGTAGAGTATGCGCATAGTCTTAACTATCTTGAGGAAGAATTCGCTGATAGAACGAAAGTAATCGTTTTTCCATTTCTGACCAACGATAATCTTTTACTACTAATAATTGTTCGTTTTTACCTAGTAGCTCAGCTAGAGGTGGGTTGGTGAGAATTTCAATGATTGCATTGGCATGAGCGGCAGAGTCATCGGCTTTTACCAAAAGGCCAGTTTTTCGGTTTTCAATGAAAAGCCGAATAGGATTAAGGTCACTGCTGACTACAGGGATAGCATAGGCCATGTATTCAAAGAGTTTCGTAGGTATATTTTTTTGATATTTTGGGACTGGTGGAAAGGGGATCCAGCCAATTGACGCCTGCGTAAGGAAATCTCCAATCCTGGCAAATGGAATGGCACCGGTGATAGTGACTGAACTGCCTATATTTCTGAGATCAATCTCTAAGCGTACTTCCTTTTCAAAGGCTGCAGGTGCAAAAGGACCTACCAAGAAAAGTCGTGCTTGAGGTATTACATCCAAAACCTGTTTAAAAGCATCCAACATTCGAGTTGTACCACGGTTACGTTTCAGACCACCAAGATATAGCACGATAGGTAAGTGTGGCAGTTGTTTTTTTGATGATTGGATAGCTGCCTCAAGAAAAGTTTGAATTGGAAAGTTGAATAATGTAATTTTTGGAAGTTGTATTCGCTGAAATGTGTTAGCGATCTGGTCATCCGCAAAGATCAAGCCACTTTGCAAGCGTGCTAAAGTTGGTTCAAGCCATCGAAAAACCCATGCAAGAAACCTTCGAACGATGTATGGGAGATCATCCTTGATTTCGATAAAATCAGCCATTGACTCGTGGATATCGTAAATAATCGGTCGTCCGGTGAGCAGGCGGATCACGGGAGAAACGAAAAGCAATTCAGGGTCATGGATGTGGTAGATGTGTGCTTTAGTTGCCAATGCAAGGTGCACTATTTTCCACCACAGCAAGGGACGTAGACTCCGCCTAAGGCGATTTATAGGTAAGATGACAATTCCCTGTTGGGTTTCTGGTTTGTCATGAACGGCGATTAGAGTGACTTGATAACCAGCCTTCTGCAGGCTGCAAGCTTCGCGATAGAAAATACGGCTATCCAAGGCATTATGAACAGTTGAAATAATACAAATCTTAGGCATGATTAAGCATAGTATAGATCATGAGCAGTTTTTTACTCTCGTTCTGCCAATTAAATTCCTCAGATGCTTTGGCGGCATTAGCTTTCAACTGTGCATAACGAATAGGATCAGACAGAATATTGTCGATGTTACCTGCGATAGCAGCAGGGTCGTCTGGATCAGTCAATTCTCCTACTTGATAATCCCGGACTACTTGCGCTATTTCAGGTAAATCGCTACAGATTACTGGTAAACCAGCATGAAGATATTCGAAGAGTTTGTTTGGTAATGATAAACGATAACTTAAGCATGTATCTTCGATGAGGACAATCCCTAAATCGGAAGAAGCGGTATAAGATGGCAGATCCATCAATGAAACATTACCTGGAAGATAAATACGTTGAAATTCCCCTGAATCTACTCTTTGGCGGAATGATTCCAATGCGGGTCCTTCACCAAGGATAACACCAGCAACATTATCAATATTCTGAATGGCCTTTATGAACGACTCAATACCTCGTCCCATGGAAATTCTTCCTTGATAGAGAATAATTTTATGGTCCTCAGGGATTTTGAGTTCAATATGTAAGCGATTGGAAGATGAAACAGTTTTTGTTTCTGGGCAATTAAGGACCAATGTAGGCATGGCGATGTTATATAAACGGACTAATTCATTTGCGATGGAACGGCTGACGGTGATTACGAATTGGGCTTTACGGATGAAAATCTTTTCAGGAAAAGACCAGATTGCTCGATATACACTGGCAATATGGCTACCCAGGAAATTGCGACCGGTCTCAAGTTCGTGTGCATCATAAACTAGCCTCGCCTGGTTACGCTTTGCAGCCAACCAGGCAGCTGGCAGTGTATTAGCATCGTTTGCGTGATAAACGTGAGCAGGTTCACGACCAGCAAACTGCCAGACTCGCCAAGCAAACTCTAGGTATTTTATTGGCGGGGATAGTAACCGGTTTTGCCATGTTCGTGATAACAGTCGCAAGCGTATTACCTGGTAATTGGATTGATACTCGACTTGCCCTAATCCTGGTTGCCATAACGCAACCACAGATACTTTGTGCCCTGCGGAAGCTAAGGACGTCGCCTCCTTATGTACACGCGCATCATTGGTGAAGTTGTTAAGCACCAGCATAGTGATATTCATTGCGGATCTACCGGATTTCGAATATCTATCACTCCACCCAACTCATGATGTAATTCCTTAAGAATATTATCTACAGCACCGTCACGAAAGTAATAGGTAGATATATTATGGGGAACGCTACGATTTTGAGCGATGATCTGGTTCATCTCGGCGGGAGTTCTTACTAAAAGAGCATAGCCTCGAGCTTGTTCGCATAAAGGTAGAATGCGCTCATGATTTGTGAAAGGTAGAATGATGGTAGGCTTTCCCAGACCGAGCGCTTCATAATGGCACGTGGAATGAATGCTGGCATGGTAATCGCATGAGGATAACAGCTCGAAAGTGGATGGAGCTTCATGACCAGCGATAATATGTATATTGGCATGGTCTCTAAAGGCAGTATCATAAGGTTGCCGGTTGGATTCCCGCGGGTGTAATTTAATAAAGAGTTCAACAGGAAGAGTAGCATATTTATTAAATTCAATAAAGAATGAAATCAAGCGATCTACGTCTAATGCTTGGGTAGTCACAACAATTTTTCTCGGATTATTGGAAGAAATGCTGTTATTGGAGGTTAATGAGACATGCTGCAAACGGAATTGGTCCAGGTGCAGACTACCAACAGAACGTAATTCTTTATTCCAAAAGCCGTTTACGGATAGCTCGTCTTGCCAATAATCTCCGTAAACATAGATCAGGTCGGGTAGTGGCATATGATTTTTATAAACTACGGCAGGTGAAGTCCAGGAATAACCGGGATGATGGCGATCGATGATCCCATGCTGGAATTCAACCACTTTTATGTTCATTTCTTTTGCTGCAGCCACGAGGGCGTGATTCATGTAAGCAGTCTGTAAAAATAAAATCCGCGGCTTCACCCGGTGTAACAAACCCCGATACAGTATTTTCCTCCAATAAAATGAGGTTAATACTTTTCGTATATGCAAACGAGATATTTTGGAAGTCGGCATCACCATCTGAATGGAAGCAAAAAAACTATCAGCGAGGCGATCGATCGAACGTGGCCGTCGCAACCTGGAGAGGAGATTGGAGATCATGTAAATACCACTAGTCGTCATCTGACTGGGATACAAGGCTCTCTGACTGCGCTCCAGGTAAAATTTATTATTAATATTCTCAATCTTAAAGTAAGTGGGGATATAACGTAGTAATTCGTCGAAAATGATATCTTTGTAGCGGTCTTTCTTTTGTTCGACCCGATTCGAGGACGCCACATAGAGAAGGATATGCGGATGTTTTACCCGCAAAAAACCAGCTGCATCATGAAACGAGTGCGATATGTGTTCTATGGTAGAAAGTCGAATTTCAGAGGTATCTATTGCTAAATTGGAAGCGAGGGCAGCCAGGTTAAAACGTAAAATCGGCCAAGCGCTCCATAGGCCGATTTTCATCCGCAGTAATTCTTGATTGGTTTCGATATCTTGAAGCAGTGCATTAATTTCAAGGAGATCCATATTAATTCAAACGCTTTCGTTTTAATCTGGGTACAATCCGGGTGAATCTTCTTGAATACCTAGTCACCCATCCTGGCAAAAGTAGTGGTTGCATAAGATTGTCTATTTTGGGTGATCGATTTGTTTTGAGGGAAGCTCTCGAACGGGTAATGCGCTCTTTGCATAATTAATAAGCAAAGGTAACTCCTTATGCTCAAGAATAATGATGATGCTCAGATAAATTACTCCGAATACTAAAGATTTAACCCCTCCTGTTCGCCAATAAGAGCCGAGAATCCCAGGGATTTCTATAGATAGACGCGCAAGGATTAGTCCACCAACCAGGGCTAAAGCTGGTGCACCGAATAGCCGCATGACAGAGAATTGAACGTAATTTCGCGCTTGCCATAATAAGAGGATAATTCCAATCAGTATCATCAGATTCACAGCAATTGCCACACCAGAAATACCCCACAATCTACCAAAAATGAACAGACCCGACACCAATACACCCAATTGGGTTACTCGAGCCCAGAGAACTTTCTCTGGTTTGCCAACAGCAATGAATAAACTGCTTAGTGTGGCTCTAATCGGGTCAAGTAGAGTGAATAGTAACATGAGACGAAAGGCATCCAACATGGGTAACCATTGCTTACCGATCACCAGATAGATGAATTCAGGTGCGATCAAAGCTAGAAAGCCAGCCATAAAGAAACCCGTACGTACTAAGAGAGCATTCGCCCTGAAAAAAGCTTGAGAGAGTTGTTTTGGATTTTCTTTAAGTTCAGCATAAGTACCAGCTGCAACTGAATTTATCGGAGCAGCTAAAACCTTGCGTGGGTATGATGAAAATGTGTAGGCGCGCGAGTAATAGCCTAATGCAGTTTTACCTAAGAATTGCCCCGTCCAGAGGTTGTCAATATAATCGAGCGCCTGACCTACCAAACTTCCCAGAAAAGTGCGATAACCAAATCCTAGTAAATATCGTGCAGTTGTTGCCGACCAACCCAGGTGCACTTTCCAGGGCGGTCGTATTACCAGGTAGCCAAGCAGAACTACAATAGATGCAATTACATCCGTAGATATTAAACCCTGGATACCATAGCCTTTCCAGGCGAGTAGTAATGCAGAAATGGTCGACAATCCTATACTAAGGGTATCAACGATGGCGATACGTTTGAATATCACCCGCCGCACGAGTAATGTTCGACTGGTAACAACGAGATTATCTGCAAATTGTGTCGCTAGAAATATCCATAGAACCCATCTATAATCTTGGGGAAATATCAACATTCCAATTAATACAATAATAGCTGCCCATACTAGATTGAATACTAATAAGATGGTGAAGTGTACTCGCAGTGGTTCTTCACCCTCACTTTCGGCCGCACGGTGAAGGAGAGCACTCGACATTCCGAAATTTGGCAGAGAGCTTGTGACAAGAACAAAAGAAGCTGCAAAGGAATAAATACCAAATATTTCCGGTGCGATCATACGGGCAAGCAAAATGGATCGTACAAGTTGGACGATTGTGTTAAATCCACTAGCACTTAGCGTGTACATAGAAGAACGGACACTGCGTTGTGCAATGCTCATTCTTCAGCCTTATCGGTAATAAGAACAGATAAGATCTTTTGCGCTGCATGACCATCACCAAATAAATATTTGGGTGATGTTTCTGGATATTCTTGCTTCCGTATAGAATCCCCAATAAGGACAGGGTCTGTGCCCACAATCCGATTCCACCCGCTCTCGACTGTCTCCACCCATTCGGTCTCTGGGCGTAGAGTCAGACAAGGTACTTTAAAGAAATATGCCTCCTTCTGCATGCCTCCAGAATCAGTCAAAATAATTCTGGCATTCATTTCTAATATAAGCATGTCCAGATAACCCACTGGGTCAATCACCCTGACGTTGTCTGGGATACTCAAATGTGCATCATTCACCGCATGTAATGTGCGGGGATGAATCGGGAAGACGATCGTATCATCCACTTGTTGAAATGCTGAAAAAATGGAAGCTAATATCGCGGGATAGTCTGTATTGTATGCCCGATGGATAGTGCTAAGTAAATATTTTTTGGGCTTTAGACCTAATATTTGAAGAATTTTCGAGTGATGTTTGGCTATTTTTCCAAATTGAAGGGTTGCATCATACATTGTGTCTCCTACCAGGTGGACACCTTGCTGAATACCCTCATGAGTCAGGTTATCCAAGGCAGTCTGGGTAGGGCAAAACAATAAATCGGAACAATGATCAGTCAGCACCCTGTTATGCTCTTCTGGCATTTGACGGTTGTATGATCTCAATCCAGCTTCAACATGGGCAAGTTTTATATTCAGTTTGGCTGCTGCGAGTGCTCCGGCAAGGGTTGAATTTGTGTCTCCATATACAAGCACAAGATCAGGGTGTCGGGCTACTAAAACCTGCTCGATCCCAATCAACATTTGACCCGTTTGAAATGCATGCGTTCCCGAACCAATACTGAGATTAATCGAAGGTTCAGGCAAACCCAATTCTTCAAAGAACACCTGAGACATCTTGTAATCATAGTGCTGTCCCGTATGAATCTTATATTCATCAAAACCATAATCAATTATTGCTTTGCTAACTGGAGCTGATTTGATAAATTGTGGGCGGGCACCCACCACAGATACAATTTTCATGGATATTTATTTATGGATATGATTTAATGAATTCAGCAATTTCGCCAACAACCTTGCCAATCATATCATCAGTTAATTCAGGATAAACTGGTAATGCCAGAGTCTCTTTTGCCGCCCTTTCACTATTTGGGAAATCACCTATCTTATACCCTAATTCACTGAAACATTCTTGTAAATGCAATGGAATGGGGTAATATACTTCACATCCAATCCGTTTAGTCTTCATGAATGAGGCGAGCTCATCACGATATTTTGTGCGAATCATGAACAAATGGTAGATATGACGACCAAAACCTGCTTCTTCAGGCGGGACAATACCCCGGTTGGTTTCAAACTCATCAAAAGAAATAGAAATCCCAGCTTGCCTAAATAACTCCCGGTATGCTAATGCGTGCAGACGCCTGGTCTTAGTCCAATTTTCAAGGTGCTTGAACTTAACTCCCAATACTGCTGCCTGAAGTGCATCCATCCTGAAATTACCACCCACCAGGGCATTGTGGTATTTTGGACGCTGACCGTGATTACGCAGCAATGATACTTTATCTGCAAGTTCAACATTATTGGTAGTTACTAAACCCCCATCTCCATAACCTCCAAGGTTCTTGGAAGGGAAAAAGCTGAAACAACCCAAATGACCAATCGAGCCTGTGCGTCTTCCTTTGTAATCAGCGCCAATAGCCTGACAAGCATCCTCGAGTACGAAGAGGCTATTCTGGTTAGCGATTTCCAAAATTGGATCCATATCTGCAGATTGACCAGCCAAATGAACTGGGATGATTGCTTTAGTACGGGAGGTTATAGCGCTCTCAATCTGATCAGTTTGAATATTGAAAAAATTTGGATCGATATCCACAAAAACAGGTTTGGCTCCTAAACGTACTATGGAACCTGCAGTTGCAAAAAATGAGTAAGGAGTGGTGATGACTTCATCCCCAGGTTTAATGCCAATCGCCATCATCGAAACAAGAAGTGCATCGGTGCCTGAAGAAACACCGAAGGCGTATTTACAGTGGCAATAATCAGCCAATACTTTTTCTATTTCTTCGACTTCTGATCCAAGAATAAATTGCTGGCTGTCCAATACTCGCTCGATAGCAGAAAGAATCTCAGTTTTGATCGTCGAATATTGAGACTTAAGGTCAAGTATGGGTATAGGTTGTGAATTCATAAACTTAGTGGTAATGATTTATCTTCAGGCCAATCCAAACATCGAATGACTGTAGGGTCAATCACTTTATAACGCCATCCTGATCCTGGGCAAACCATAATCCCGGTTTCATCTGGGATTGGTAATCGAAATCCATGGCGGCTCATCCATCCGTGTAATCTACCTGGAACCCCAAGGATTAATCCATAATCTGGTACATCCTTACGAACCAAGCTACCTGCCCCGATGAAGGCATAACGACCAATTACAATACCACAAATGATTGTCGCATTAGCACCTATCGTCGCACCCAATCGAACTAAGGTTTGCATATATTCATTACGGCGGACAATTTGTGAGCGAGGATTGATGACATTGGTAAACACACAGGAAGGACCACAAAATACATCATTCTCAAGCACTACGCCTTCATATAAAGAGACATTATTTTGAATTTTCACATTATTGCCAATCACAACATTAGTTGCCACCATAACGTTCTGACCTAAGGAGCAATTCTCACCAATTTGTGCTCCTGACATAATATGACAGAAATGCCAGATTTTTGTACCTGCTCCAATAGTGCAGGGTTCATCAATGATTGTGCTGGGATGGATGTAATAATTAATCAATGCGAGCCTTTCAAAAAAGGATGGATATTATCAATCTGAGGAGAAACCGGTGTTGTCTTAATTTGGTGAACCAGTTCAATTGAAGGGCGGGCATCCTCGATACCAAAGCCTCTTTCTGCCAGTATTTCCTGATAGACGCGTGTATGAAGGTCTGTAAATCCTTCGGTGAATTCGACCTCCTGACCATCAATGGTTATGGATCGATAAGTGCTCCGCACACCTGGAGCAACATGATATGGCAGATCGTTATGGTCAACAGATAAATACCAACGAACCCGGGCATGTTCTAATTCTAAAAAGCCGCTTATGCGTTCAGGATCTGAGTAATGAACACGTATATCACCAGCAACTCCGAACAACCACATCAATAAATCGAATAGATGAATTCCAATATTCGTGGCAATCCCACCAGATTTTTCAAGAGATCCTTTCCAGGATGTGTGATACCAAGCTCCACGTGCAGTTACATAGGTGAGTACGACAGCATGTTGTCCGCTCTGACCTGTGGATTGTAACGCCTTATGTAATTCCACTAACTTCGGATGTAACCTTAGCTGAAGGACTGTATAGATTTTACCGTTATATTCAGCTTCAATTTCCTGGAGAGCATTTAAATTCCAGGGATTAATCACCAAAGGTTTTTCGCATATTGCATTGGCATGAACCCGTAATGCCAAACGGCAATGTGCATCATGCAGATAGTTTGGGGAACAGATGCTAACATAATTTATCCGCTCAGTTTCATTACCATGGCGAAGTTTTTCAAGATGCCGATCAAACCGTTCGATTTCTTTAAAATACCGAACGTCGAATGAATATTGATCAAGCAATCCAACAGAATCATTCGGATCCACTGCTGCCACCAGGATATTTCCTGTATCTCTGATCGCCTTCAAGTGACGAGGAGCGATATAACCGGCGACACCGACAATTGCAAAATTTAAAGGCATCCAAAACTCCTGAGTTATTTATTTTATTTGAGTAATGTACCGAGTTCAATTCTATCTTTACTAAAAAACATCGTCAATGCCTATCTTGCATGCTAAGTAAATTTGTGATATCGTAACCAGTAATCTTAAACACAGGTGACACATCATGGCAACAAAACTTAGCCGGTATTGCCTTGGGGTTATGGAGGCTGCCTGGCTGGCAGCCATTATTGTTGTACCGGTCTTTTTTAATATATATTCTACTCGCATCTTTGAGCCAGATAAAATTACTGTCTTACGTTCGTTATCTATAATAACTCTTGCAGCCTGGGTATTGAAGCTCATTGAAGAAGGGGGGATAAGATGGAGAGAACATTCATCTGAAACCTCCTTATTTAGATACTTATGGAAGTACCCAATGATTGCTCCAGTCATCGGGCTAGTAATCATCTATATTGTATCAACTATCTTCTCAGTCACGCCATCGATCAGCTTTTTTGGCTCTTACCAACGTTTGCAAGGCACATACACCACATTTTCGTATCTGATTATTTTTTTATCGATCATATCAAACCTGCGTACACGCAGCCAGATTAATAGATTAGTTACAACGATAATTTTAGCCAGTTTACCTGTTTCGTTATACGGCTTATTGCAACGATATCAAATCGATCCCATTCCTTGGGGGGGCAATGTATCTAAACGTATTGCTTCCAATATGGGGAACTCCATCTTCGTAGCTGCATACTTGATTATGGTATTCCCCCTGACGATTGGTCGAACTCTACAGGCATTTAGGGAGATAATTAAAGAAAACGACCAGTCAGGTGACTCTGGAGCCAGGACAACAAAACAGATCATTAAAGCTACTATATATGTATTTATCGCAGCACTGGAATTGATCGCAATTTATATGAGTGGCAGCCGAGGACCCTTACTTGGATTGATGACTGCAGTTTATTTCATTGGTTTATTATTGTCTTTATATTGGCGAAAAAGATGGATGACGTTTACGATCGTTGGCGTAGCTCTCGTTGGTGCGGTTTTCCTGATTGTTTTCAATATGAACAATGGTCCGCTTGAGGCCTTAAAGAAATCACCTGCCATTGGTAGGTTTGGTAAACTCCTAGATCCAGAAAGTAACAGCGCTTTAGTACGTCAATACATCTGGGAGGGAACAGTCAAACTCGTGGGTGTTCACGATCCATTAAAATTCCCTGATGGCAGCTCCGATCCATTTAATTTAATCAGACCGATCATCGGTTATGGTCCAGAAGCGATGTATGTTGCGTATAACCAATTTTATGAGCCTGAATTAGGACAAGTCGAAAAAAGAAATGCCTCACCAGACCGAGCACATAATGAGACATGGGATTCCATCGTTATAACAGGGATTTCAGGCTTGCTGGTTTACTTATCAATATTTAGCTCGGTATTTTATTTTGGCTTAAAGTGGCAGGGATTGATCAACACCGTACGCAAGAGATATTTCTTTTTTATCTGTCTGATTGGTGGCGGAGTCATCGGATCACTAAGTCTAATACTACTTCGGGGGATTGAATTTCTGGGGGTAGGCTTACCATTTGGGATGATCATCGGTGTTGTCGTTTATCTCACGTTTTATGGTTTATTTTCACCTTCTAAAACCGAAATGGATAGTCTGCACAATCCATTTTCCTATCTGATGATTTTCTTATTTGCGGCAGTAGTGGGGCATTTTGTAGAAATCAATTTTGGAATTGCGATTGTAGCGACACGTACATTATTTTGGACTTACTCCGGCATTATTTTGGTGATTGGATTTATCATCCCGAAGTTAGATATGGCGGATGGGCAAACGCAATCTATGGATACGACTGACGAATTAAGAAATAATCCTACAGATAAGAAAAAAGATAGACGTGGATCTTATAAGCTGCGTCGTAAGGTCGGGCGAAATTGGCGTCCGTTAATTGGTGATCAACCGGGTTGGATCAGAGATGCCTTGATCGGAGCCATAATCGTGGGAATTCTAATTGCCACCTTGGGGTATGATTATGTGACCAACTCTGGGCAAACCACTTCAACAATAGGGATACTTATCAATTCAGTATCAAAATTGGTTAACAAAGATAATGCAAACTCATTAGGTATTTTAGCTCTGATCGTAACGACCTGGATCGTTGGTATTTTTCTATTCACAACCGAGAACGACGAGAAACAAGATCACCGGACCTGGTTGCAGGCTTTAGGATTGATAAGTGTAGTATCACTCGCAATCGGTCTATTATTTTGGCTCCTGCATGCATTTAGCCTGGCAACCCTGGCAAGTTCTGCTCCTGCTAATCAGAATGACGTACTGTTAAAAGTAAATAGTATAGGCTCATTGCTGACAAAGTATTATTTATTTATGTTCATACTTGTCGCTTTCATCGCATTTTTATTACCGGAGGTATGGCCACAACGAACTAATTCTAAGAATCCTTTTGCATTAGTTTTAATTCCTATTGCATTAATTATTGTATTCCTTTTGACCAACATATCCAATTTAAAGGTTATCCATGCGGATATTACATTCAAAATGGCAGAACCTTTTACAAAAAGCAGTCAATGGCAGGTTGCTACGTTCTTATACAAACGGGCTTTGGAACTAGCACCTAAAGAAGACCATTACTATCTATTCCTTGGAAGGAGTTATCTGGAACAAGCAAAAATCACAGATACAACCTCAGACCAAGATAGTCTTGTATTGCAAGCGGAAAAAGACCTTAAAGTTGCTCAAGCGATAAATCCATTAAATACGGACCATACAGCGAATTTAGCTCGGTTGTACAGTTGGTGGTCTGGAAAAGCGACAAATACAAATACACGCAGTGAGCGAGCACAAAAAGCATCAGAATTTTATGAAACTGCTGTAACCCTTAGCCCAAATAACTCCACAATATGGGATGAATGGGCTATCCTTTTCATGCAAGTGATTGGGCAACCTGATCAAGCATGGCAGCGTTTGCAACACGCCCTCGAGTTGGATTCTCGTTTCAGTTTCACCCAG
>Ga0154777_1104_pt1 | contig 15243 bp, 30 predicted proteins | sample Rifle2008BG16ft_FD_105785 | JGI IMG/M metagenome (GOLD analysis project Ga0154777, IMG submission 105785) | Chloroflexi bacterium RBG_16_47_49 | reverse complement strand
TCTATATCTTTCGGATCTATTTGCTTGCCTTCCATAAGCAGGATAAACGAACCCAGTTCTTTCCATGCCACCGCAAATACTTCCTGGTATTGTTCGACCTTCGCGATTAGCGGAGCTTCCATCGCGAGTAATGCCTCTCCTGACACATCAGCCCCGCTTGCATAAAAGTAATGTTTTGGAGTGCGAGAAATAATAGCAATCGAGTTTGCTAATTTATCAATCGCATCCAAATAAGGCTCCAACCCACCCCCAGCAAATTCACCCACCTGCGTTTGTTGTCCGATACCATCCCCTGCCGGTATTTGCCAAATCTGATTAGGCGAATTTTTCAAAGTCTGCGTATCCGCATTCGAGATTACAAAGCGTTGCCTGAAAGCTCCGTATTCAGCAACCACCATCATATCCGCAAATAATTTATTCACCGCATCTTGCAAAGTAACAATATTAGTGAGCTCCGATACTCTACTACGCCTGTTCAATACATAGTGGAACACCGGAATAGTGTTATAAGGATTGTCGGCTCTATCAGGATCAGACGGCTTGAATGCGTTTGAGCTATCAGGTATTTCTTTTCGTTTCCCCGTCTCATAATACTCCAATCGATCTGAGTAGTATAACGTTATGTGGTACTTATTCTCCGTATCCTTATACCACTTCGCAGCAAATTCCTTTTTCTTCGGATTGTCCGTATCGTAAAATACATGGCACATGCGCGGGTCGTTGTAGTAAACTTCAATCCCCTCTTCCTCTTTCCATGCTACGATAAACGCCTCGCTTGTGACCAATGCCCCCTTATGCGTATCGTAACCTTCGATGGCTAATTGTTGGCTTTCAAACAGGCTAGCAAGCAAGTCATTCTGTGCCTTGTCATCTACCGACCAGCCCAATAACTTCATGCGGTCCAACACGCTATTAAGAACTACGCTCACCCAATTTTGGCTGAACGTGGCAGTTAAGTCTCGGAACGCATCATGTAATCGTTGTGTGCTGTAGCGGATGGGTTGTGCGCCATCTGCGTAACTGAAGGCATTTGTATAATCTATCGACTTCCCCTTTAACGCTTTGAATGCCCGGTCTAAATCGGTCATGCTATTCTCCCCCCATATTATAGCACCTGTGATAAATAATGCAATGCCCTATCCCTGATAACTTCTTGCTTTCGGACCACCAATCTCACTTACCAACGCTCTAAAAGCTCCCGCGGCAGCATCGGCTATATCGTCATGCGGCAGTTCTGGAACACCATGCAATTGACCTATAAAGCTCTTCGCCCAGGCAGATTTAAGCACTTTCACCCGCCCGATCTCAGCTTGAGCTGCCAACGGTTTCCACGCGGTCAACTTGTCCTCACCCTTCCTAACTCCCCTCGCATCTATTCCTGTAAGCCTTTTCACTCTTGCAGCACTATCACGCAGACTAGCCGATCCTGGTTCAATCTCCCACCTTACGATTACGCGCCTGCCATGTTTCAGATTATCCTCTACGAAATTCAGGATAAACTCATCCGTCCGAGCATCCATGACACTAGCGCCAAGTTGTTGATGGAATAGATTACTCACAAAGTAGTTATCCAAATATACCATTCCTACCCCTGCCGTGAAATCAGGATCGTGACTGAGTGCTTTTTTCTCAGTTCCAGCAAAGTCGAAGTATAAACAAGCAATCCCACCCTCAGGAATAGCATCAACAATCTCGAACCAATCTGCATTAAACACCTTCCCGGCACTTGGCTTGATCTTCCAATTCCCGCCCCTCACACGATCACCCAAAAGCCTCTCACGATCCACAAACGGCAGAGCTTGTAAGCTTGCAAGATACCCCGGGTCTATCTCCATCAGTATCGGATTATCATAAATCGTGAACGGAATAAAAGTAACTGTCTTTGGCTCTAACGCCGGGTACTGTTCAATCAACTCTGCTTTCGTATCAGCCCAAACTAAATCGTCCCCCGGTCTAACAAATGCACGCATCTTTCCCGCACGTTCCATATCCGCATAACCATCTTCCGCAATCCACCATGATAAAAATTCACCTAGCCAGTTCGGCTCTGGATTAGCAGTACAGCGCATGTAAGACCTTATCCCACACGAAGACCTATTACGAGAAGTCATATAGAAAAACATGCGCTCCGTGAATGTTTCAAGTTGATCAAACATGATCAAAGGTATTTGCGCCGACTTCCATCCCATGAGCGCACTTTCGTTTAGCAAGTATCCAAAGCCCATTCTCGCTTTTGTGGGGAATATAAATTCACGCCCTTGACTTCTCGGCATTCCCCCAACCAACGGATAAATCCCCATAGCTTCATCCCATGCACCCCCAGGTCGGATAATCTCAGGATAGGTACGCCTAAACATAACACTATTGAAGCCCTTCACATTTATATGACGCAAGGGTTCAATGGTCAATGCGAATGATTTTCCTCAGCCGCCTCCAGCAGCCCCACCACCAATAGCAATATCGGCAGGGCTAGACAAGAACTCTTCTTGACGTGACTGGAGGCGGATTTCTTTGACTTCCATTGATTACCTCCTGTCTATTCGGATTCCGTTTTTACATTTTCACGAAAATTTTCTGGAATATAAACGCGTACAGGGATTTCAAAACCGGCAGGCAACTTAATTTCATTGTTATCCGTAAATAATTTGTGATACCTTCCCAAATCTACAAGGGCTGCATGAGCATCATATAATTCAATCTCCAATGTATGCGTCTCTGTTTCCTCACCGTCTTTGCTACGCGTCATAACTGTGCGGTCTTTGATTTTGTGAATGAGATGGAGCAATCCTTTTTTTTCGGCTTTCACCAAGTCCAGGCTGTATGACACACTCCCAACTTCCATAAAATCACCCATGTTACCGCGCGCCATTGAAGCCAATCGAGCAATAACCTCATCCGCACTCATTGCCTTTTCGTCTAGGCGCGCCTTTATCGATGATTTTACAATAACATTTAATAACAACCGGGGACCTTGTGCTTCTGGATGTTTAAATCCAACAATCCGAGCTGCCTCTGTGGCATTCCAGCATTTCAGATATTCATCAATGAATGCCTGCCGTCTACTAGTTAATCCCACCGTTCCCCCATTGCATTCTCATTCATCTTGCCTCCCGCAAGCTTTGCATCTCGCAATCTTGGCGAACTTCGCCAATCAGATTATAACATGTTATTTGCTACTTTTTCTCACTGCGCGGTTTTATTTTTCGAAAGATTAGCAATAGGGTGAACGGTTGTGATTTTCAACCGTTCCGGTCGGTGATCTTCCGACCGTGTTGCCATTGCTTGTTAATATATGGTCATGGCAGACTATACGCACTAATCTACCATGATTGATGTTATGAGATTAAACCCGGTGGTTGGTACTCGTCACGTCGCACACAGCTAGGCTACCCTAGCATATCGTCAACCCATGCACTTCCAATGGGAGGCAATAATGGCGGACGCCCGGCAAGCGCTTAAGCTATTTTTCTAATAACCTCGTTTTTGTTTCAATCTCTGATAACAACTCTTGCATACATCGGCATACTCACCCGATGGAATCTTGTCAAAGCACTCAGCCTTTTTGTACAGATAACACCTGGCACACCTATGCAAGTCCAGCCTGGCGACTTGCTCGTTAGACATGCTCAATAATTGATTCGTACTCCATACAGTTCGTTTGCTCATATCTTCTCCAAGCAAAAGCGAGTTAAATAAAAACACCCGCCGTTTTTTCTACTCCTAATCTTGGCAGAATTAGACTGTAAAAAACAGCGGGTATTTTCTTAGGGGTATACAGATATCCTAATTCTGCCATACTCCTATTATAGCACAAATCAGACTTTATAAATTATTTCACCTTCCAGCTATGACCGCACTCCTGGCAGACAGCTTTGGTTACGGTATTCGTCTTTACTTTGCTGTTGGTCAATAACGGAATGATTAATATCAATCCAAACGTGCAGATAGACAACGCGATCCAAATACACCATCCGATGCAACCGCGATGTTTCAAATCAACTTTGGTCACGATCTGCGTTACGACTTTCTCACTCCCACACTTTGGGCATTTCATTGCACTACTCCTCTCTGATTGAATCCCCTCACAATTTGACTTGTGAGGGGATTTTACGAGGATTGGCTCACACGCCTTCTTATACGCTCCCTTTCGGTGTAGCCTCGATAATTACTTTATTTTCTGCCATATTTATTTGCTCCCTTCCTCCTGTTGTTTCTGCCACTTCTCAAATAAATCTTCAATCCCAATATAATCATTTATGATTTTGTATCTATCCAAACCATGTTCATCTATTACCGCTTCAAATATTGTTGTCAATAATTTATATATTATTTCAAATTGTTCATTAGTCATTTGCTTCCTTACCTTTCAAGGTTGCTCTGGCAGTCACACTATTGCCTGAGCGGTATTCGACGTCCCTTTGTTGGCTGGCTGGCAACTCTTTCGAATGAGCAACAGAGTAACAAGCTCTACCCAAATGTACTTATTGCGCCAACTTCACCGCCGATGCTTTTACTGGCAATCCCTGACATTCGCAGGCATGTTCCTCATTTCTAATGTGCATCTTGCCAGTAATTTATTTCGCAATCCCTGTTATGTTATGGTAGGGCTTCCCATGATCATTCAATTTCGTGCTATTAACCCAGGTAATCTTACAAATAAATTCATAAGACCCAGCAGCCTTGAAATGATCCTCTGTCCATGCACCCGTAGGAGCAAGCAGAGCCACCAATTGCGGAGGTGTCATTACACATGAGATATCGGGGTATTTATGCCCAACCTCATAAAAGTCCAGTTTTACTTTTCCATCCTGCCTGAGTGTCACTCCCATCTTGACCGCATTCACAATCCCCCCTCCCGTAGGTTGGATATCCTCATAGACAGGTTCAACAGGATTCGCTCCTGTAGGAATTGCACCAGGAACACCTAAGACAGGCGCAGCAGAAGTAGTAGGAGGTACATTACCCTTTGGCATATTTGACGCCTCTGGAGCCTTCTGGAGAGTTTGATAAGGGCGTAGTTTATATTGTTCATCCGCTGTGTGCATCACCTCAAGCAATTCCGTCAAAGCTTTCAACGGCGTGTGAGCGCGCGATGTCAGATTGATCTTCACCGTATGTCTTACACCATCCTCATCTTTCTTCGTTCCGTATAACTCAGTCCAGGCAATACCACCTGCCTCGGGTAGAGTTTGATCAATAGTTTCAATCGGTACTTCAATCTTAGGTTCTTCGGTTTTAGTAGTCATTTCGTTTTATCCTTGTTTTTTAGTTTTTAGAGCATTGATTATCAGCATACGCACGTACTCAGCCATTCCTCGTATTCCAGCTTGTTTTCTAAGCGCCTCCTTCAATTCCTTTGTAATAGGTATTGGCAATACTTCATCGTATATCTTCTTCGGTCCAGTTTTCACTCGCCTCCTCCAATTCATTTGATCGATCACGCGTAATGTATCCCGTACCCGCACATGAAATACAATCATCCACGAGCCAACAATCACCATTGGGATTATAGGTCTCGTGCACTCCTACTCCCTGGCAACAGGTACAAATCATCGGCTCGGGTTCATTCTGCCACGGTTGGCTGTCAAGTCTAAAGCTGTGATCCATCTTAATACTCCTCAGGCAGTAGAAAAGTTGTCGCTAAACGAGTACCATCTTCCCCCACAGCCTCAGTAATTATCCAGAGCTTCTTACCCTGCACCATATAGGCAGATAAGATCCGACTTCCATCTTTGACCGCCAAGTCATTCGCAGCCTTATCATCATCATCAAGCTCACCCCAAATGCCAATCAAATGCCACGCAAGCAATTGGGTGAACTTAGATCCAGGCTGGCTCAATAACTCCGCAGCCCCAGGAGTAAATACTATTTTTCCTGCATCAAATAATCCGCTCATCTTCACCTCTCTCTCTTAGATTGATTATAAACCCTTATACATAGGATGTCAAGCGTGTAATCTATTCCACTTGCTGATAAATCGGCTAATATAAAATTTAGCCTCCGTATGCGTTTTCCAGCAGCGTTTCAAAGCATGCCTCATAATCCCCCTGCCAGTCCATATCCCCACGCAGCCGATATAAGATTTCATCTCGTACCTGACTTTCATGTAAACGCCTGAGTTTATGAGATCCATCAAAACCTCCCATTGCAATAGTCATTACCCTCAGGCTTCAAATTCTCCCAGCGGGATTGATGATCGTTATTGCAGAATTGCCTCTGCGCCTCTTTTGGCTTTCCAAGTCTCTGACCGCACCATGAACACCGCGCTTCCCGGACCTTGCAAATAGAGCATAGATAAGCCACAGTATCCTCATCCCATACGTATAAATGGGTATGGCTGACTCCTTCCAGGTTATTCCAGATCCGCAGATACTTCCCAACAGTTTCATAGACCCAGAATATAGCATCTCCCCCAACTCCCAATTCGGTACGGACATAGCGAAATTCCAATCCTTGATAAATAATCGTATCGGTTACTCCGCTAAATCCCTGGATTGACGCATCTACGTTGAATGTTTGAGTAAGTTGTACTGGCATTATCCCCTCCTAACTTCATTATCGTAAATTACCAGGGGTGCTTCTTGTTTCGCTTTTTCAAGCCATTCTGGAAAGTCAGGTTTATAATGATCTTGACGCAACGGTATATTAGCAAATCCCCCTACAATCTTATTCAAACATACTGGACATTCCAGCAGATCAGCCTGCCATACTTTATAAGCTCCAAAGCTGGCAGTCTCAATAACTAGTACCCCGTTTGTCTTAGCACGATATTCAACTTCACAATTTACACAAACTAGTTTAGACATTTTGATCACTCCTCTCTTACTTAATCATAATCCTATATATACAATTTGTCAAGGGTAATTAAAGGAGCTGCCCCTGCTTATTCAAGGCAGGGGCGTGAGAGAGGAGTGTAGGGTTTTTTGTCCCTAACAGTTTCATTATACCATGCTTACCATATCCTGCTCAATCGCTGTAATCAATTTATCAAGTTCCTGATGATGCAAGTCCGATAGATGCACATATTTTGAATATAATAATTCGCGCAAGCGTTTCAATACGCTTAATAACATTCCGGTATTTTCTCCATCATTGGCGAAGTTCGCCAAAGATTCATTACCCTCGAATTGGCTTTCCATAGCATCTACCGTAGCAGGGCGGTTCAATGTTTTCACCTGATCCGCAGCCCAATCCAGCGCGGTTTTCCACTCATCACCTAATCGCATAGCAGCCCGAAAATGATCATACGCCAGCATGTCATATTCCTCGCGCGTCTCAGATGAGTAAAAGGCGCTAATCGCGGCATATTCCCGAATTGTCCTCTCTGCCTTGCCCACGAAAGAACCTACCGCGGCGTATATGTCGGTAGGGTGAAACTCCATGCGCAGCTGCGCTATCTTCAACGTAATATCCCCCACTCTCCAACTGTTCATTGTCAGGCTGTCTCTGAGTGCTAGCAATTCGTCTTGATATTCGGTCGGTATCATCTCTGAGTACATCTTTTAGCTCCTCGATCTGAATTGTGACACATGGGGTATCGGCCACCGTTTTAGTCAATATGTATTTGCAAATCTGCTTATCGTTTTTGTAAATCACTCCCTGTAACGCATCCCCAACCGCTTTACAATAGTTATCAAGATCACCATTATCTTCTTTAAGATAAAAGTCAAGCCGCATTAAAAGCGGGCAAGTCAATATCTCCCCATGATAATAAACCCTTGCAGATAGACAAACCCAATCCTGCCAGGTTTTAATATCTGTTTTCGTCCACCCATGCCCCCGTCCATATTGAAAGCTCTGCTTAGGTTTGGGATCACCAAATACGCGAAATCTAATCGAACTCATTTTATCCATACCTCACATTCACCCATATCTCCATCCTCAAATGTACGCTGAAATCCTTTTGCTGTTAATATTTGTTCCATGTGAGCAAATGGAGTAGGTACTTTTACTACAAACCCCAATTCCCAAATCCGATTGAATAGAGCAGATAAATTACCCCTACCAGGATATTTGGAAGTAATAAATGATATATAGATAGCATTATCATCCTTCCATAAATAACTGTCCGTATCAAATAAAGCAGACACAAAGCCCAATCTAATCGCAGAATTTGAATCTATTGTAATCATTCCATCCGGCATATCCAATACATCATAACGTCTAATCGAACTCATACGGCACCTTCGGTTCCCTTCCAAGTATGCAATCGACCTCATCCTGCAAATTCTCCTGTGGCAGCCACTTATCGCCCATTTGCTTGACATCGATCCATCGTTCCAGAGCCACCCACTCACCCTCAGTCAACTCTTTAGTCGATTGTTTACCAAATAGACATTTTAGAAGTTCGTGCCTGTCCCTATCATTACCACAGACTTTATTCAGCATCCCGACTATCGCACCCTTGGCGCCTTTGGTTAATGGCATCAATATTGTTTCGGTAGCCTTCGCTTGTAATTCCTCGCGGACTTGTTCAGGTAAGCGCATCATTGTTGCACCTCTGCCAATATGAGCGCATATTGATTATCTATCAATGGGCTGCCAGATTCCATCCTATTGGCAACCTCCATGCAAGCATCGTATTTCTCTCGTTGATCAGGATGGTATTTTGCTCCCCAGCCCCATTCTTGCTGAGCATAGCTACGGATTGCCTTCACTGCAAGTTTGATTTTTTCGCGTTCACTCATTGCATATTCCTTAATCTGCATATTAAATCAGATTCAGACTTCATAGTATTTGCTAAAGCTCTCCTACAAACCCGTAATTCTTTTTCAAGCTCGCCAACTCTTTTTATACTCACCCACTCATCTAACCAAAATCCAGTAGAAAAGCAGGCTGTCAATAGAAGTAAAAAACAAACGCCTGCATATATAGCCGTTCCTTGAAAATATATATCCAAAGCTATTATCAGAATAACAATTGATACAACTAACATTATTGAACAAACCTTACTCCTCATCTTACACTCCTCTCGAAACAACTGATTATGCCCCTTTCGGGGTTAACGTAAAGCGGGAAGGTCACTGGCGCTTTGCCAAGTTTCTGTTTCAATATCCCACAGATCAATAAATTCTCATTCACCCTATATTCTATTCCCTCGATCTTCGCATCCGGTTTTTCAGTCTTAATCGGGTACCACAGACTTAACACCTTATCGCTGCTCTGCTCAATATTCGATGTCTCTAATCCATCGTCCAGCTTAGGCAGTTTCCACGTCCGCTCCAATACTTCCCGCGACGCCTGAACCCCCAATACAACCGGACATCCCAATTGAATTGCCAAATCCTTCGACTTATTAACCGCTTCCATCATCTGCTCACGTTTGTTGTTTCCGTCTTTCGCGTCCGGTCTTATCCTTTGCAGATAATCCAATACGATCAATCGCGGTCTATACTTCTCGTTGGTAAATCCATCGGTAATAAACTCAATCGCCCCCAATACATTCGTCATAGTCATGCGCGGTCGAGCTTTGCCAGCCGCATAAGACCTGGTATTCGCATGTCCTACAATCCATAGCGGGATATCTAATCGCTTTTTGTAAGCAAGATTAATTAGTTCCCAATCCACATTACCGTCAATCAATTCGCTTATAGACAAACCGGTCTCAGCTGCATACCATTTGATTGTGTCCTCTTCGACAGCATCTTCCCAAGTTACCTTAATAACGATTTCATCCGACTTGCATTGCTCACATGCCGCACGTAATAACCAGTTCATAAACCCCGTCTTATACCAGCTTGTATAACCTAATACCGAGCACAAATCCCCAGGTAGTAACGGCTTAAGCACCCTGTCCAGATCAACAATACCCGTCTTAACTCCCTTACCCCTATTCGATTGCAGTTCCTTGAGCGCGTTATACCCGTATGTATCAGCCTCAGAGGGAGAAAAGATTAGGTCTTGCATTACTTATCTTTCACGAAACAACGTACAACCTTAAAACCTAACGCGTTTGCCAGTTTATTTCCAACCATGCGACGCCCGTGTAATACATCGTTCAAATAGGCAGGGGAAATACTAAATCGTTTAGCCATTTCCTTTTGTGACCCACCCTTTATTAATTCATTTATTACCTGAATTCGCATATCATGTTCACTATAATAAGTCTCGCTCATTCTCACTCCTCTCGATAAATTCGCGTATTTGAATTATACTCTTCCGGCTCCATTAAACTCAGCCAGGTTGATTTTATCTGTCGAATAGATGGTGGCGAAGTTCGCCAATTGTTGTACCATTTTCCCCCTTCCTTCCGATACAATGACCGGATTAATTCAGGTGATACAGTCGGGTTCTGCAAGATCAATTTTGCCTCTTGTTTCAATGATGAAATATTAGCTATAAAATCAGCATGAGCCACATCGGCAATCGCACTCGCCATTGCCATAATATCCTTATTAGGTATCTTCTTTAAAGTGTCTTCGATAGGCTCGTAAGTAACTTCTTTAGCAGGTGAAGAATTTGGTGTACTCTTTATGGTTCTTCTTAATGAGTCTTCTTTAAGTGACATTTCTAACACCGGATTTGTCACTATCAAGGGTGACATTTCTGACATATTCCCCAAAGGTGCAATTATGTCACTTTTGGGATTTTCCTGTCCATAAGCCACCATTGCTTTTACGGTATAGATATTCTTTCGGTGTATCTGGTCTATAAACACCTTATTCACTTCGAGCAATCCCAGGCGTGTTAGTTCCTGCACAGCACGTATCACCTGACGTTGACTATACCCTGTTTCATCTGCTATAGTTTCAATATTAGGATAGCATTGACCATCCTTATTTATGTGTAGTGCAATTGCCAAGAATACAGGCAGCTTACATCCCTTAAGTGTCCTCATCCAATTAGTTCGAAATTTGATAGATAACTTGATCCATGGATCATCATCACGCTCTAGCAATTTCCCCCTATAGCCAAGAATAGTGCTAGTCGGTTGGTGTATTTCTATGTCTGGGGTTGCAGATAACATTTCATCTGCATCGCGTAACTCCTCTTCACTTATAACCATATAGTCTTTCATACTACCTCCTAACTAAAATGCCCTGCAATCAGACTTCGGCTTTCGCCTTCCGTATGGGTCAACGGATAAGCCAAAGCCTGATTGCAAGGCATGACCCATAATAGTTATTCGCTTAGTGCGGGCAAGGGTGGCGATCCCATTGCTTGTAAACATTATATCACAGATCCAATATCCATTGTTCTCTAAAACGCAAGGGGAGCGAAACATACCAAGTTCGAATATCATACCCCCTCTCAATCTGCAAACTCGCAAATCGCCGCCGAACTTCTATCCCGTTTGCATAGGGATGGCAGCCTATATAGACAACCATCAAGTTCTCCTCAACCGTGACTAACTTGTGCAATTGCTTGCTATCATGCACTATGCAATGGTGCAGCTCAATTCCCCGCGCAATATCGCATATCTCGCATACCGGGCGGGCTTCGAGGATTCGGGATTTCAGGTCTGCGAAGGATTCAGGCATAATACCCTAGCCAAATATCATAAATTACAATATATGAAATATCCTCAGGATCAATGCAAGCCAAAAGACAGAACCTAATATGGACAATAAGTACCCCCAAGTAATGCAACCTCGATTATCATCTTTCATGGATCACATCCTTTCGTCTCACATCTGATACACTAATCCCGTTGTGTCTCACTTTTGGGGGACATCTGGGATACTAATCCTGGCGATTGCACATGATATTTACGATATTCTTTCATCCAGTCCTGTCTAATTCCGTGACCACCAATAGAACCTTGCAGAATTCCACATATTTCTCTAAGTAATCCATTCGCCACTTCCAACTGCTTGCGGAGGGCATCTTCAATCGGGCGGGATTGCCAATCCTCAAAAGATATATCTCTTTTCATGGATGGACAACAAGGATTGATACAATATACTTTGTTGGTGGGCTTTATAAGGTGAAATGGAGGCTTCCCACACCAGGGGCATAATTTTGCAACTTCATCTATTGGTATTGTTGTAATCTTCATTTCAACACCCTTCCGTCTCTCGTTAGCTTTGATTTATACGTAATACACATCCAGTGAGGACCACAATAGCGTTGATCCGTCTGTGTCATGCAGCGTTGGCAGTACCTGAATTTGGATATTAGATTCATCAATAGGTGCATCATTCCTTCGCCTCCATACAGATATCGCAACGGCAATCATTGGAGAATAATTCGGGTAATAAATTTCCATCGCTGTTACCATCTTCCGAATAACCGCCATCACTAAATTGAAAGCCAGCATTTTTTGCATTTTGATAGGTAATAGGCTTATTATCTAGCCCTGGTAGGCGCTTGGCTCTCATAGCAGTAAAATCATCAAGATTATATTCTTCTAGCCCTCTAAGTTTTGCCTTGCCCGCAGTATCGGCATGAAATAAGGAACACCATTCATCGCCAAAATCACTAACAATCCACGCTTTCATCTCATCACCTCCATCTCTCGCAGTTCGGATTCAAGCTCACGAATGGCAGATAAATAATCCAATCGCATTATTTCCCATTTTGCTATTACTTCCGGAGGATTAGTGTCTTTTTCAACGTCATCAGTTGTCCACATTGATTCGTTTACTTTAGCCATTTCTAAACAAGTTTCAATCGTCTTTCGGCTCAGCATCTTGCGCCTCCTGTATCCAGTGAAATACCCTGATTATTCAAATCGTGATTAGTATCTTTCATGGTACTATCAAGGCGGTCTAGTTTAGCGAGGGCATGGGCAATTATATTATTGGCGATAAATCCACAGTCAAAAGTGGACAATCTATGCAAAATCTCTCTTGCCACCTCAAGAGTATCGCATAATTCCTTATCTACACGAATAGTGGTTTTCACCAATTGCATATAAGCATCTAGTTTGGCTTGCAGCGCATCACGCTCGGATTGTAGCCATGAAATCTCATCCTGCAATAATATGTGTTTGCGTTTCTCATCACTGCGTTGCACACATGCTTCCACATAATGATGGCGTGTTTCATCCAACTCAATATGTTGGTCGTATAAAGTTGCTTTCAATTTATCCCTCTCTTTCATCATCTTGCGTGCCCAATACCGGGCTTCGACCGCCTCAGAAGATAATCTACATTTGCAAAGTGGCTCCAATAATCTTTCAAAACCACCACAAATATCATTATCGTGAAGCCCAATCCCGTGCCCGCACGTGCATATAATCTCACTCATTCTCACTCCTCACTTTCTCCAAATCATAAGTTTGCGTCCAAATCGTTTTGTAAATACATTCCAAGTTGCATCAAATCTCTTTGTCATCAATGAAAACGCGGGAGACCAAAATAATAATAATCGCTTCCTTTTTACTCGGTACAAATTCAAAAACCATACGCGCTGCAATAATGCCTGGTAAATGGCTTGCTCTTTTCACCATACAACTAGCACATAAAACCCCTCCATTTTCGGGATGAATTTCTGACCATTGATTGTCTGAAACGGTAGTATCCAAAGGAAAATCCCTATAAGGTAAACCACAATCCTCACATGCCAATTTAATTGTCTTTTTTCTCAGCATCTTGTGCCTCCTGCAATAAATGCCCATGCAGCGGGCATTCTAGGTTATAACAAAACATTGGCTCTCCGTCTACAACCCAGCCAATACCCGCGCCCCAGTTGTTATCCATTTGAGGGCATATGCAACCCTGTTCAATCGCCGCTTTACTATCTGGATTAGGTGTCATCGGGAACCTCCTGGATTTCTATCTCTTGCCATTCATAATCACATTTGCAATCTGTATTCTGATAGAAATGTGATTCTCCCTTAATCCAAAATGTTAGGTCGCCATCGCCATCCCACCACCACATAGTTACAATATCTTTGCTTTCGTAGGCTATTACTTTAATGTCCACAAAGTCATCATACGGTTTTATTTTGTCGTAGATGCTTTTATATTTTTTTGGTTCTATTTCTATAAAGCCATCGTTTACATCAAATGTCTCGTAGCATCCAAACAGAAAATGTCCATCTTGATGCTGATTAAATACTAGAGAACGCAATGCCTCACCCTTGCCATTAACTCCCAAATCATCAAGATCAATTATTATTTTCATTTCATCTCCGTTGTTTATTCCGTATCCCGCAGGATACGATTATCGTTACTGTCCACATATGAACTAAACTGTGTACTTGTTATTCAAGTATCGCTATCAATTTTCCACAATAGGGACAATATAGGAATCCGTCTTCTTGCGGTCTCCCTGCGCTAAAAAAGAATGAATTATCGCATTCTGTTTCCCAAATCTCTTCTTCGTAACCATCATGTAACTCCCACATACAAGTTTCGTCCATTTCCTCATCTCCCATCTTCCCGTTTTGGTAACACGGGCTCATAATTTTATCCTACGCGCACCCCTTATCAATCCTTGCCTCGCCTTGCCAAGCCTTACCGAACCCAGCACTACCTTACTAAACCGGACATCACCGCACCATGCTTGACACCACCTTTTTTATAAACAAACACCCACCGCCTACTTTCGCTGTCTTGTCGTAGATAGCGGAAGTTTAAGTAAGCAGTGGGTATTTGTCAGCGAATAAAAAAACTTCCTTTCTACCTACGACATTATCATTATACCATATTTTTACACTAAATTCGTATTCGTCTTGCAGTTCTTATTAGGTTTTGTAATCCACGTTTATCCATACTACCATCAGCCAACATATCATCAATTTTTCGGGGAACCTGAATTACTCGCGATTTTGACCCAAAAATATCTACCATACGCCTAATAGCAGATTTCCCTTTTCTATCGGATACAAAAGCATCCGGATCTAATAGAATATAGATCTCATCACATTCGCTTAATTGGCTTTTCAATAATTCCGCACTAGGAGTTTTACCAGGAGTACCGACAACGGGGATAGATTTATCCAAAACTATATACGTTGAGGCAGCTTTAAATTCGCCTTCAACAAGGAGGACTTTATCTTTTGGTTTGGCTGTTCGATCTGCATAGAATAGACTGGTAGGAAGACCACCATATTCCGGCCTGTATTTGTCATTTTCACATTTAGGCAATAGAAGACGATTACGAATCGTAATGGGTTCGGATTGTCCAGGTAGAAATATTGGTATTGTGAGTGTCGGCGTAAAGTAACTAGATTCTCCATCCCAAACCTCCTTCGAAGGATTATATCCAAGCATCCAATAGTCGATCCATTCATCCGTAATCCCCCGCGCGTGATACATTTGGCGAACTTCGCCAACCTGCGCATGATACCTCACC
>Ga0154777_1052_pt1 | contig 15615 bp, 12 predicted proteins | sample Rifle2008BG16ft_FD_105785 | JGI IMG/M metagenome (GOLD analysis project Ga0154777, IMG submission 105785) | Chloroflexi bacterium RBG_16_47_49 | reverse complement strand
GTCCGCCGCCATGTGATTGGCCAGGATTTTCTTATGTCTTCATTGTATTCAGAGCGAATATGTAAAGCCGACTGATAAATATTCTTTTCAATTCTTGAGGCAGTCATGTTTCTTTTATCACCAACAATAAGACCCGCCTCATCCAAAGTAATGCTTCGTAAAGTACTTACTACACCATCCGCCAAGACAACTTCAGTGGAAATAATATGATCCGCAGTCATGCCATAAAGTATGGAATGAGCACCGGCTGCATTATTTCCGATACATCCTCCCAGCGTTGCCCTTTCAGAAGAAGCAGGATCTGGTCCAAATTGCAGGTCATATCTCTTTACCGCCCGGTTCAAATCATCCAGAACCAAACCCGGCTCCACAATAGCCGTCTTTTCCTCTCGGTTGACACTGATGAGCTTATTTAGATAGCGTGAGCAATCAATAATCAGGCCATTCCCAATGGATTGGCCTGCCAGACTTGATCCTGATCCGCGCGGAATAAGCGGGATATGATATTCGGCAGCTAATGTGACGATTGCCTCCAGCTCTCCAACGTTGCGCGGAAATACCACTCCAAGCGGTTCCATCTTATGAATGGATGCGTCGGTGCTGTAAAGCACCCTGGTAATTGGATCGGTTTTCACCTCTCCTGTGATGGAGTTTTTTATTTTCGTCACAATTTCCGATGATAGATTATCCATGATGTATCTTTCTCACGTCTACAGTAAATTTGTCTTTACAATCAATCAGGAACGTCCATATTATGCCACAACCTGTCATCAACATTGTTATATAATGTTATCTGGAATTGGTCATAAAAAGTGAAAATTAATTCTTATTTAATGGAACTGTCATGCTCACGTTGCGATAAGTCATTCAGCACACATCAAATCCAAACCTATTGCTCCGATTGTAATGCACCTTTACTGGCTAAATACGATCTTGAATCGTTAAGAAAAATAATAGATCGTGAAAAGATAAACCACCGCCCCAAAGGAATGTGGCGTTGGTCTGAGTTATTACCTGTATTTGATGATGACAATATCGTTTCTCTCGGGGAGGGAGATACTCCGCTATTGCAGTTACGCCATATCGGTCGGGACCTGGGTCTATCAAAACTATATCTGAAGGAAGAAGGCCAAAATCCGACTGGATCTTTCAAAGCCCGTGGATTATCTGCAGCAGTCTCGAAGGCAAAAGAGCTGGGCGTAGAAAAGATTGTCATTCCATCCGCAGGGAATGCGGGTGGCGCATTGGCAGCTTATTCTGCCCGGGCTGGGATCAAATCTTTGATCTTTATGCCTAAAAGCTCGCCTCCAGCAAATATCACAGAAAGTATGATCACTGGCGCTTCTGTGGAATTGGTCGAAGGATCAATCAATGATGCGGGAAAATATGCTCTGGAGGCTTCAAAAACGCATGGTTGGTTTAATATGTCCACATTTAAGGAACCATATCGGGTTGAAGGTAAGAAAATACTGGGCTATGAAATTGCCGAGAGTCTTGCTTGGAAATTACCGGATGTCATCTTGTATCCTACAGGTGGTGGTACAGGCCTGGTTGGAATGTGGAAAGCCTTTCTCGAGTTGGATGCTTTGGGATGGCTAGATTCAGAGATAAAGCCGAAGATGATTGCTGTGCAAGCCGATGGATGTGCTCCAGTTGTAAAAGCATTTCGCGATGGTAAGCCATTTTGTGATTTTTGGGGAAATGCACACACCATCGCAACGGGCCTTTGTGTCCCACTAAGTTTTGCTGATCAGCTAATATTAAAATATATACGCGCAAGTCATGGCACCGCAATCAGTGTCTCAGACGATGAGATCAAGGAAGCCAGGCGACAATTGGCTCAAAAAGAGGGAATATATTCCTGCCCTGAAGGAGCAGCGACACTGGCTGGATTGAGCAAGTTAAGTAAACAGGGTATGTTTCAACGGGAAGATACGATCATATTATTTAATACAGGCAGTGGCTTGAAATATATCAGCGCTTAATATCTTACAAAATTGATCTGGGTAATAACTTAATGGATAAACTGCCGACAAAAATAACATTGACGCTTGCCTTTATTAAGGATACACTTTTCTAACGTAATTCATTAAGAGTAAGTCTGTCAATTCGGATAATACGATTTATAAAACTTACTAGGAGATGAGCCAATATATGAACATCAGCAGATTAGCCAGAGCTATTGCTGAGTCCCCAACCTTCGCGTTGAATGAGGAAGCAAGAATCCTTCGCGAACGAGGAGAGCCTGTGATTAACATGAGCATAGGCGAGCCTAAAAATAAGACACCGATTACCGCGATCCTTAGCTCAGCAACCAAACTCAGCGCTGGAGATATAAAATATACCCCTCCAGACGGCACCCCATCCCTCAAAAAAGCCATCATCCGTTATACTGAGGAAAACTATAACAAGATTGTTGCCCCTGAGAACGTCATTGTCTCTGCAGGTGCAAAACAATCCATCTTTAACATCCTCTACAGCATTATCAACCCGCAAGATGAGGTCATTATCCTGGCACCCCATTGGGTTAGCTATCCAGAGATGGTAAAAATGGTTTACGGCATCCCGGTCATAGTGACACCCGAAGATGGGACTTTTCATCCGCGAATGGAAGATATTGAAAGAGCCGTGAGCTCTTATACCAAAGCCATCATCGTAAACAGTCCCAATAATCCTTCAGGTGAAGTATTTTCTGCTGATTTCATTGCTCAAATCGTAGAATATTGCGAGAGAAAAAAGATCTTCCTCATTATGGATGATATCTATCACAAGCTTGTCTTCGACGGAGTCTCTTGGGATCCAGCTTACAAATATACCAATGCTGATATTGAAAATACAATGGTCATTGTGGTCAATGGTGTCGCCAAACTATACGGCATGACAGGCTTTCGGATTGGTTGGGTAGTTACCAATCGAAAGCTGGTAGAAGTGATGACCAAAGTTCAAGGTCAAACGACCTCTTGTACCTCAGCTTTGCTTCAAGCTGCCGCAGAAGGTGCCTTAAATGGCATGCAAAGCGTGGTGGAAAACCTCCGATTAACCTTTCAAAATAATAAACTGGTCGTGGTAGAGGAGTTAAAATCATTTAAAGGTGTGCGGCTTATCCCTCCCAAAGGGACTTTCTACGCGCTCCCGGATTTTCGGGCTTATTTACCATCCAGCTTGGCAAAGGATTCAGTCGAGTTATCCAAATTAATCTTAAAAAAAGCACTGGTTGTTACAGTTCCGGGAAAAGAATTCGGAATGGAAGGTCATCTGAGACTTAGCTATGCCGGCTCAGTAAAGGATATCAAAGAAGGCATTGAACGAATTAAATGGGTTTTAGATCCCACCTCCCCCAACGAGATATATATTGGTGATCGAAAATTAGTCAGGGATTGGCTATGAACAACATCCTCAATATAAAAACACCTGCAGAAGCTCAGTCTGATGCAACGAAAAGTGATTTTGGTGTAGAAAACATCGGTTTAATAAATTTACGAAAAGTATATTGGAATTTAACGACTGAAGCGCTCTACGAGGAGATTATTTTTAGGGGTGAAGCTCAAATATCTCAGCTGGGTCCGATCATTGTGAACACTGGTAAACATACCGCCAGGGCTGCAAATGATAAATTCATCGTGCGTGAATCCACAACTGAGCAAAACGTGTGGTGGGGGCAATACAACCGACCGTACGCGACTCAAAAATTCGACGAATTATATAGTCGGTTACAGGGATTTTTACAAGGTCGGGATGTATTTATTCAAGATTGTTATGGCGGTTCAGACCTGAATTACCGGTTACCTGTCCGGATCATTACGGAATTAGCCTGGCACAGTTTATTTGCTCGAAATATGTTCATCAAGCCAAAGACAAATGAAGAATATCGCCGGCATGTTCCGGAATTTACAGTCATTGCTGTGCCTTCGTTTAAAGCCTTTCCCCAAATTGATGGCACACCGACCAATACTTTCATTGTGATCAATTTCGACCAAAGGCTGTGCATCATTGGTAATACAGGTTATGGGGGTGAAATTAAGAAATCAGTATTTACATTATTGAATTATCTATTACCCCTGCAAGGCATATTGACCATGCATTGTTCAGCAAATGTAGGTAAGAACGGTGATGCAGCATTATTCTTCGGACTTTCAGGTACTGGCAAGACAACTCTCTCTGCTGATCCGAATCGTGGATTGGTCGGCGATGACGAACATGGTTGGAGTGATGAAGGGATTTTTAACTTTGAAGATGGCTGTTATGCCAAAGTAATCGGACTTTCTCCGTCCGCTGAGCCTGAAATATATGCCTGCACCCGGCGTTTTGGGACAATTCTGGAAAATGTGATTTATGACCCAGTAACTCGTATGGTGGATTTGGATGATGATACCTTCACTGAAAACACCCGCGCATCCTATCCTCTCGACTATATCGCCAATGCCATTCCGGAGAAGATGAGCGGTCACCCAAAGAACATCATTTTCTTAACCTGTGATGCTTCCGGGGTAATGCCACCCATTGCCCGGTTAACTCCAGATCAAGCCTTATATCATTTCATTTCCGGCTACACAGCTAAAGTGGGTGGAACTGAAATCGGTCTGGGCGAAGAACCGGAAATTACCTTTAGCGCATGTTTCGGTGCTCCGTTTATGGTTCATCCACCTTCATTTTATGCGGATCTGCTTAAACGAAAAATATTGCGCTATGGCGTTGATTGTTGGTTGGTCAATACCGGCTGGGTTGGTGGACCGTACGGAGTAGGAAAGCGGATCAGTATTCGTTATACCCGGGATTTGCTTAATTCCGCATTGACAGGTGAGCTGAAGGATGTTGAGTATTATACTGACCCGATTTTTGGCTTCCAGGTCCCCAAGCATTGCCCAGGGATCCCAGATAATGTCTTATACCCATCTACAGCTTGGTCGAGTGAAGATGCGTATATGAAAAGATATCGCAGTCTGGCAACTCATTTTATCGATAATTTCCAAAAATTCGCCGATAGTTGCCCGCCTGAAGTAGTTCGTTCAGGACCAAAGATCTAGTTATATTACTGACTTATATAAATCCTCATTCACGGCAGGAACAGCGTGAATGAGGATTTATTTGTTTTCTTTAAGATAAGGGTGGAAGAAAGACAATAATCTACCTGGAATCCGTCCTTGAATCTCGACACCTCCAGACTTATGTTCCAATCGTTCAACTTGGCCTTGTTCATGAAAAATCGTGATTAAACCACCTTCCTGGTATGGTAGTGAGATCTGAACGGGTATAAAATCCTCATAAAGATAAACATTAGCCTTCTCGAGCAAGTCATGGATCCCCTCACCAGTCAGTGCCGATATTGCTACCGCACTTGGAAAATCAACTAACGCATCCCTGGCGTGATCAGGGTCAGTCAGACTATCTATCTTATTCAATGCAGTCAGGATCGGTATATGGTCCGCTTCTATCTCCGTAAGCGTTTGATACACAGCTCGGGCTTGTTCATGTGCCTGAGGATGAGCAACATCGATCAAATGGATAAGCAAATCAGCCTCAGTAATCTCTTCCAAGGTAGCTCTGAAGGCAGCTACCAGCATTGTAGGAAGCTTTTGTATAAAGCCAACTGTATCCGTGAATAACGCGATGTGTCTGTCGGTTAAATTAACCCGCCGGGTAGTCGGATCCAGTGTGGCGAATAGTTTATCAGCCACATAAACGTCAGATTTTGAGAGACGATTTAACAGGGTTGATTTACCGGCATTTGTGTATCCCACCAATGCCACGACTGGGACTAAAGCTTTCTTCCGCCGACTTCGATATTGTTGCCGGTGTGTACGGACTTTCTCAATTTGTTCTTTCAGGTGTTTTATTCGCGTTCGTACTTCCCGTCGGTCCACCTCAAGCTGAGTTTCGCCGGGTCCTCTCAAACCAACCCCACCCACTTTTCCGGACCGACCTCCTCCTCCACCTGCCTGTCGTGCCAGGTGAGTCCACGCGCGGGTTAACCTTGGTAATCGATACTCGTATTGCGCTAATTCAACCTGCAAAGAACCCTCATTTGTGTTTGCATGCTGGGCAAAAATATCCAATATCAAGGCGGTCCGGTCAATAATACGGACGTGGTCACCAAAAGCAATTTCGAGCTCTCTGAGGTGGCGGGGGGATAGCTCATCGTCAAACAAGACGACATCTGCTTTTAATTCTCCAACCAGCATCCGGATCTCATCTACTTTTCCCGACCCGATATAGGTTTTTACATTCGGTTTAACCATGTGTTGGGTCGCCTGACCAACAATCTCCAGTCCTGCTGTTTCGCCAAGCAGGGTAAGCTCTGATAATGAGTCCTCGAGAGTCAGTAGATGTTCATTACCCCGTATCTCTACTCCAACAAGGAAAGCTTTTTCCCGTGGGCGAATTGTATTCTCAGGTGTTTTTTTAGCCATTGTCTGGTATTAGCCTACCCTTTGCTCATTATTTGGGATATTGTTCCACCCATTGTAATATTGTTTCTCCAACTACTTTTAAACTGTCAGCAGAGATTTTATCCAGCGTATCCTGGGTTGTGTGCCAGTATGGGTAATCAAAATCGATGATATCCACAGCTTTGATCCCTGCGCGTATAAACGGGATATGATCATCCAGTAAATCATACTTGTATGTCGGGATGAACTGAGTATAACCTAACTCGGATGCCACCCCCCATATTTCCTGGTTTAATTCAGGATTTGAATTCCGCTCCATGTATATCGACAAGTCTTTATCACCCACCATGTCAAGGATGATTACACTATCCGGTTTACCGTTCAATTCATCGACAAAATACTGTGAGCCTAAGTACCATTCATAACCAGAAATATCACCATTATCCTCAGCATCAAAAAAAACTAGCCAAATTTGTGTATTTGATCTGGAAGGTAATACCCGTGCGAGCTCTAAAAGGATCGCAACAGTCGAAGCACCATCATTTGCTCCCACCACAGGTAGTTTTCGATTCTCTGGGTCTGCCTCCCGATCGGCAAGAAACCTGGAATCATAGTGACTGGCAATAATAATCCAGGGAGTGCCTGTGCCCCTCCTGCCGATGATATTTTTTATGGGAATTCCTGAAATCACCGTTTCTTGAGTAGTTACCTCCCATTGTAAACTTTGGAGCTTTGAGATTATCCAATTGGCTGTATTTTTATGGGCTTCACTACCCGGGAGGCGGGGTCCTAACCCGACCTGATACCCCACATCTTCGTATGCTTTCTGACCATCAAATACTTTACTGCCTTTTGACGATGAAAATAGGAATATCGAAAAAGAAAGGATAATAAAGATGATGATTATAGAAGCGAAAATTTTTATTGTTTTACTCATAGTGGCTATGCGCAATTACCTTGTATTTCTTCAATACCTGTGAGGAATGCCTGCAATTCTGCTTTGGATCTTTCAGCATAAGCAGCTGCGCGCATTCTCTTTCCTTTGATTTCAATATCCAAATCTGGCAATATCCCCAGATTCGCTTTCATCGGTTGAAAATCCCGGGGATCAGCATGGGTAATATACTGGCATAATGCTCCAATCAATGTGCCTGGCGGCATTTCAATCAGCGGTTTTCCTGATAAAAGCTGTGAGGCATTCCATCCAGCTAATAAACCGGTGGCGATATTCCCCACATATCCCTCTACCCCGGTTATTTGCCCAGCAAAGAATAGATCAGCTCGCTGTTTAAATTGTAATGTTGGGAGAAGCAATGCTGGAGAGAATATAAATGTATTGCGATGCATATGACCGAATCGTGTAAATTCAACGCTCTCCAATCCCGGTATCATCCGGAAAACTCGTTGTTGTTCGGAATACTTTAAATTGGTTTGAAAACCTACCAAATTATATAGCGTTTTCGCCAGGTTATCTTGTCGCAATTGCACAACCGCATAGGAATGTTCTCCTGTTCTTGGATCGGTCAATCCGACCGGTCGTAAGGGTCCATAGGCAAGTGACTCTCTACCGCGCATGGCTATAATCTCAATTGGCAGGCATCCTTCAAAATACTTTTCCGCACCAGCTCGGACGCCCGTTGAAATTTCCTTCTCAAAATTGATCAAGCTGATCCGTTCTGCATTGAGCAATTCGTCAACAAAATAATAATATTCATCTTTCTTCATCGGGCAGTTTAAATAATCACCGCCAGACTCACCATTAATTTTCCCATACCGAGAGCCTTGAAAAACGATCTCCATATTGATCGAAACTTGGTTAACTACGGGTGCCAACGCATCGTAAAAAAATATCTGCTCAGATCCAGTTAGATTTTGGATGGCTTTTGAAAGCTTGGGCGAAGTTAATGGACCGGAGGCGATGATCGCTGGTTGATTGGGGATCTCTGTAATTTCCTGACGGATGACTTCGATTAGCGGATGGCTTTCAATCTGTTCAGTGGCTTTCTGAGAGAACGCTTCTCTATCGACCGCCAATGCCCCTCCAGCAGGGACAACTGCCTCATCAGCACATTTAAGTAGTAATGAATTCAGTGACCTGAGCTCCTGTTTTAAAATACCAGAAGCCCGATCAGGTAAGTTGGAACCAAGCGAATTGGAACAAACCAATTCTGCCAGGTTTGAGGTTCGGTGGGCTCCAGTCATAACCTCAGGACGCATCTCAAATAAGCGTACTCTTATTCCCCTTGAAGCAGCCTGCCAGGCAGCCTCTGAACCAGCCAACCCACCTCCGATAACGATTAAGTCCGGATTTATTTTAACCTTCATAGTAAGCTGTATTTTACCAAATGCTTATAGTCTAAAGTCAAGTAATCTAAACGCAATAATGACTATGCGCAACATCGGAATAGTCTTTCTTTAGGGTTATATATTCCCTGACTAACCAAGCTGATAGGTTCTGACAGCGCATCCTGGCATAATTTAGACATATTTCCGTCATCGAGGATTAAATAATGCGTGAAATTGCTGTCCTAGGTATTGGTCAAACCCCGGTTGGTGAACATTGGGATAAATCTTTAAAAGAATTAGCTGCGGAAGCAATTTTCGCTGCCTTGCACGATGCACAGCGCGATTCTGCTGAAACCTTATTCATCGGTAATATGCTCTCCGGTATTCTGAGCAAGCAGGAGAACTTGGGAGGTTTGATTTCAGATTGGATCGGTCTTCCCGGAATGGAAGCTGAGAAGGTCGAAGCCGCCTGTGGATCAGGTGCAGCTGCGTTCCGTGCTGGATTGATGGCTGTAGGTTCAGGCGAGGTAGATAGCGCTTTAGTTGTTGGTGTTGAGAAAATGACCGAAAGTTTACCGGCGGAAACTACCGAGGCTCTCGCAACGGCAGCCGATGCAGATTATGAGTCTGCCCAAGGTCTTTCGTTTGTCGCCATTAACGCCCTGATAATGCAATTGTATCTACACACATATGGGTGGAAGCACGCGGATTTCGCCTCTTTTTCCATCAATGCTCATGCCAATGCTTTACATAATCCGTATGCCCGCTTGCACGAAGCGATAACTGAAAAAGATTATATTGCTGCAAGAATGGTGGCAGAGCCTATTAATTTACTGGATGCCTCCCCCACGGGTGATGGTGCAGCAGCTGTTTTGCTGGTCCCAGCTGACCTAATAAGCACTGACAATCGGCGGATGGTTAGAATAGTGGGAACAGCTTCAGCCACTGATTCAATTGCGGTGCATAGTCGGCAGGATCCTTTATGGCTCTCAGCGGCTGAAAAGTCAGCCCGAAGGGCTTATGATCAAGCGGGGGTTAGACCGGGTGATATCGATTTCTTTGAGCTGCATGATGCATTTTCCATTATGTCAGTACTTTCCCTTGAAGCTTGTGGTTTTGCTGAACGTGGCAAAGGACCCAGGTTAGGGCTCGATAGACAAATTACCTTAAATGGGAAAATCCCCATCACCACTCGCGGGGGTCTGAAAGCACGTGGGCATCCAGTCGGTGCAACAGGGATGTATCAAATAGTAGAAGCAGTCCAACAATTACGTGGTGAAGCTGACCCCACCCAGGTTGAGGGCGCTCAGATCGGCATGACCCAGAATATCGGTGGGAGTGGTGCAACCATAATAACTCACATTCTCAAAGCCCTGTAGAGTTAACTCCTGCTGAGTACAAAAAGACCTGCTCGCAGGTCTTTTTTAGCTTAATTCGAGAATAATGACATGATTAGTAGATGACGTATAACACTACAGGTGCAAATTTAGCTATGGTATTCTGAGTTGTTATGCATGAATTAAATGTTACTGAAAGCATATTGGAAATATCGCTCCGTCATGCAAATCAAGCCAACGCAAAACGTATAACCAATCTCTATTTGGTTATTGGGCAATTAGCCAGTATCGTCGACGATTCGGTCCAATTTTATTGGGATATCATCTCCAAAGAGACAATTGCAGCCGGATCTGAACTCCACTTCCGCCGATTACCTGCCACCCTGGTCTGTTCGGAATGCAATCATCAATATTCTCCTGGCAATGATGGATTTTCCTGCCCCAATTGTAAGAGCGATCGGATAAAAGTTATTTCAGGCGAAGAGTTCTTCATGGAAGCAATTGACATTGAAACTTGATTGGTGATGATTCGTGGATTTAAATGGCTAAAAATATTCTGGTGGTTGAAAAAATACTAAGTGCCAATGATCGTGTCGCGGCAGAAAACCGGACGATATTTGATGTAGCAGGGGTAAAGGTTTTCAATTTGATGGCATCCCCTGGTGCCGGCAAGACTTCCCTCATCGAACAGACGATCAAACGTTTGCTTCCGGTCATCAAGTTAGCTGTCATCGATGGAGATATTGCCACGAACCTTGATGCTGATCGCGCCAAGGCAGCTGGGGCGTTCGCAGTCCAGATCAATACAGGTGGTGAGTGTCACCTGGATGCAATCATGATCAATTCTGCAATAAAACAGATGAATTTGAAAAATTTTAATGTCATTATTATCGAAAACGTGGGCAACCTGGTCTGTCCGGCGAGTTTCCAGCTCGGCTCTCATAAGAGCGTGCTAATCGCTTCAATCCCGGAAGGGGACGATAAACCTTATAAATATCCTGGGATGTACCGCGGAGTGGATGCACTCGTCATTAATAAAATCGACTTGCTTCCGTATGTTCCATTCAAAATGGATTACTTTTGTAAAGGTGTGGAAATCCTTAACCCAGGTCTGGTCACATTCCCCCTTTCGTGCAAGACAGGCGAGGGTTTGGAAAGCTGGATCGAGTGGCTCACCGACAACGCCAGGGGATGATAGTCCAGCCAGATCCATAAAATACTTCCATGATTGCCACAAGAATCCATATTACGGGTATCATTCAGGGAGTGGGGTTTCGCCCATTCGTATATAATCAAGCCCTTCGGCATGGGTTAACCGGTTGGGTATGTAATACTTCTGCAGGTGTCGACATAGAAGTCAATGGCGAGCCAGGAGAGATATCCACCTTCATTCAAGAGTTAAGACATGATGCCCCACCAATCGCCCGTATCGATTCGTTTGAGTATCACCAGACACCAACCAAATCTTTTGATACCTTTGAAATTATCCAATCTAAGGAAGTTTCCAACGCTTTTCAGCCGATTTCGCCTGATATCTGTATCTGCCAGGATTGTTTGAATGAACTGTTGGATCCGGAAAACCGTCGGTACCGGTATCCTTTCATAAACTGTACGAACTGTGGTCCTCGTTTAACCATCATTGATGAAATCCCGTATGACCGGCCGAACACCACCATGAAGGATTTCGATATGTGCCCGGATTGTGTAAGTGAATATACCGATCCCACCAATCGACGCTTTCACGCTCAGCCTATTGCCTGTCCAGTTTGCGGTCCGCAAGTATGGCTGGAGATCCAAGGAAAAAAGATCGGAGCAGAAAATCAACCAATTGCAATAGGCGATGAAGCCATCCTGGCAGTCCAGAAGCTACTCTCCAAGGGAAAGATAGTTGCCATCAAAGGATTAGGGGGGTTTCATCTGGCGTGCGATGCCACGAATCCAAAAGCTGTCGCAGAATTGCGGAATCGCAAGCTGCGCATCGACAAACCTTTCGCCCTGATGATGCCTGATATCGCTACGATTGAATCGCATTGTCAGATCAACGAGATTGAAAGAGAATTACTTGAATCACGGGAACGCCCGATTGTTATCCTCGCTCGAAGGGATGCCTCGACGATAGACAAGGATGTTAGTCCCAGGCAAAATACATTGGGCGTCTTGCTCCCTTACACACCCTTGCATCACCTCTTGTTTGCCTCTCCCGATAATAAAAAAGGAATTATTAAAAAGATTAGAGCATGGCGCGTGCCACCGCTTGTAATGACCAGTGCGAATTTAAGTGAAGAACCGATTGCAATCAACAATGAAGAAGCGCGCCAGCGTTTATCCGGACTGGCCGATGCCTTCTTATTTCATGACCGCCTGATCCGCACGCGCTGCGATGATTCAGTGCTGCGGGTTTTTCGAGGGGCTTCATTTCCCATACGGAGGTCGCGTGGTTACGCTCCGTTTCCGGTATATCTTGCTTCAGAATCACCGAAAATCCTGGCAACGGGTGCAGAGTTGAAAAATACATTCTGCATAGTGCGTGATCGCTATGCTTTTTTAAGTCACCATATTGGCAATATGGAAAATGTTGAGACGTATGACTCATTTGTGGACAGTATTGCGCACTATGAATCACTCTTCCGTGTCAAGCCTGATGCTATCGCGTATGATCTCCATCCCAATTACCTGGCAACCCGCTATGCGATCGATCGAGCAGGAACCGAGAACTTACCTTCCTATGGGATCCAGCATCACCACGCGCACGTCGCATCCTGTATGGCGGAGAATTCCCTCGGTGCTGACCAATCCGTCATAGGGGTAGCATTTGATGGGACTGGATATGGGGAAGATGGGGCGATTTGGGGTGGTGAGTTTTTACTGGCAAATTATCTTGGATTTAAGAGGGTTGGTCATCTCAAATATATCCCATTACCGGGGGGCGATGCGTCGATACACAAGCCTGCCAGGATTGCCTTAGCCTATTTATGGGCAAGCCAACTCGATTGGGAACCAGAGTATCAATCCGTGGCTGCTCTCTGTGCGGAAGAACGTTCCATCATTAAATCTCAATTGGAATTGAAAATCAATTCCCCTCAAAGTTCTAGCATGGGGCGCTTCTTTGATGCCATAGCCTCAATCACGGGTGTTCGACAAAAAGTTAATTATGAAGCCCAAGCGGCAATTGAGTTTGAAGCCATAGCGGATCCCCATGAATATGGCGAATATAATTTCCAGCTTGAACCAGATGCAAATCCTGACTACGTATCTTATCAAATAAATCCCACTCCTTTGCTTGAGGAAGTGCTCGAAAATGTTCATCATGGCATTGCTGTGAGTACAATCTCGGCTCGTTTTCACAATAGCATTGCCAGGGTGGTGTGCAAGGTATGCTGCACCTTACGCAGCGATTATGGAGTAAATCATGTATGTCTGAGTGGTGGTGTCTGGCAGAATATGAGATTGTTAGCTCACACTTGCGAGCTATTGAATTCGGAGGCCTTTAATGTGTATATTCACCATCAGGTACCAACGAATGACGGTGGTTTGGCACTTGGTCAGGCAATCGTCGCCATACACAGGATGAGCGGTCGATGAATCATCATTGGGAGGGCTTATGTGTTTAGCAATTCCAGGAAAAATCCTGGATATTTATCAGACCAATGATTTATTAATGGGTAGGATAGATTTCGGTGGAGTGGTGCGTGAAGCATGTCTCGCCTATGTCCCTGACGCAAAAGTCGGTGATTATGCGATCATCCACGTCGGATTCGCTTTGAACCTGATCGATGAAAAAGAGGCTTTGGGTACATTAGCCCTTTTGGATGAAATATCAAATCAGGATCTGTTGGAATGAAATATCTCAACGAATTCCGAGACTCTAAGCTGGTCCATGGGGTCATAGACGAAATCGCTCGAGCTGTCAGCCAGCATTGGGTGATCATGGAAATTTGTGGCGGGCAGACACACTCCATAATAAAATATGGTCTGGATCAATTACTACCCGGAGGGATTGAGCTGGTCCATGGGCCGGGCTGTCCGGTTTGCGTCACCTCCTTGGAAATGATTGACAAAGCTCTCGCGATTGCCTCTCAACCAGAAGTCATCTTTACATCTTATGGGGATATGCTGCGCGTACCCGGTTCTCTGGGAGACCTTTTTTCAGTACGGGCATCAGGAAAAGACGTCCGCGTTGTGTATTCCCCACTCGATGCTCTTAAAATTGCGCAGGATAACCCTGATAAACAGGTCGTTTTTTTCGCTATTGGATTTGAAACCACCGCACCTGCCAATGCAATGTGTGTCCTGCATGCTCAAAAACTTGGTTTGAAAAATTTCTGCCTGCTGGTTTCGCAAGTCAGAGTTCCCCCCGCCATGCATGCGATATTGGGATCTGGTAGCAATCGCGTTCAAGGGTTTTTAGCTGCCGGGCATGTATGTACCGTAATGGGGTATTGGGAATACGTCCCAATTGCTCGTCAATACAAAGTACCCATTGTTGTCACTGGCTTCGAGCCAGTGGATATATTACAGGGAATATTATTCGTCATACGGGAATTGGAACAAAAGACGTATGAAGTTGAAAATGCGTATCCACGAGTAGTTAACTATGCAGGAAACCAGCCAGCCCAGAAAATCATCGCACAAGTATTCGTGGAATGCGATCAAAAATGGCGTGGTATTGGCTGTATCCCAAAGAGCGGCTGGCGGCTTAAGCCTGAGCTGGAGGATTATGACGCCGAGGTGCGATTTCAAGTTCGGGAGATCAATCCCACAGAATCGCCGCTTTGTATCTCGGGTCATATCTTGCAAGGTTTAAAAAGACCATACGAGTGCCCAGCTTTTGCGGATCAATGTAATCCTGAACATCCTCTGGGGGCCACCATGGTTTCATCAGAAGGCGCTTGTGCAGCCTATTATCGATATGGAAGGTCGCCATGACAGATCCCGAACGGATCATGGAGGGCATTCTTTGCCCACTTCCTCTACCCCATAATGACAGGATCGTCTTGGGTCATGGTAGTGGTGGCAGAATGTCTTATGAGCTAATATCAAAGGTATTTTTATCTTCATTTAACAATCCCATTCTCAAGGTTGGCGATGATGCTGGATTGATAACCATCCCAAATCAGGTTAACGATAATGGCATTATTCTCGCGGTAAGTACAGATTCACACGTGGTGACACCCCTTTTCTTCCCGGGTGGCGATATTGGTCGTCTCGCTATCTGTGGTACGGTGAATGATGTATGCATGTGCGGAGCAACGCCTTTGTACCTGACAGCGGGTTTTGTGCTTGAAGAGGGTTTAGATATGGACACACTGCAGCTGGTTGTCGATTCCATGCGTTTAGCTGCACTGGAGGCAAATGTCCAGATAATTGCTGGCGATACTAAAGTAGTCCAAAAGGGGAAAGCTGATGGCCTATATATCAACACAACGGGAATCGGAGTTATTCCATCAGGGGTAAACATAAGCGGAACAAAGGCCCAACCTGGGGATGTCGTCATCGTCTCTGGCACAATGGGTGACCATGGAATCGCAGTTCTCGCTGCAAGGGGGGAGCTACATTTTGAATCCCAATTATTGAGCGATGTTGCCCCATTGAACGGATTAGTCGCT
>Ga0154777_1048_pt1 | contig 15840 bp, 15 predicted proteins | sample Rifle2008BG16ft_FD_105785 | JGI IMG/M metagenome (GOLD analysis project Ga0154777, IMG submission 105785) | Chloroflexi bacterium RBG_16_47_49 | reverse complement strand
GGTCAGTGCTAGCAATGTCAGGAAGGCAATGGCTGCGATGTTGCGCACGCGTCCATATGCCACAAAAGCCTGGCAGGTACTGACCCATATTGCAGGCCAGCCCGGGCGTGCATCTTTACATCCATTATTAACTCCCAGAGCAGAAGATCGAAATGAATTAGTCGTCTTAGTGACTGGCGATCGAGGTTTGGCAGGTGCATATACATCCAATATTGTACGTTTTGCATTGCAGCGATTTAATTACAGGGAGGTTCCGGTCAGTTATATCGCCATTGGTCGTAAAGGTCGGGATATGTTGATCCGAAGGAGAAAAAAAGTCATTGCTGAGTTCAGCCATCTACCAGCTGCACCCACATTTACTGATGTTTCGGCGATTGGACGTTTAGCAGTTGATGAATTCTTATATGGTAATGTAGATCGTGTATATCTGGTATATACCGACTTTATCAATATGGTCAAACAAGTTCCTGATATAAAGCAACTTCTCCCATTGGAAATTGGCATTGGTGAGGGAAGAGTGGAAGTGTTTGAACAAGCGAAGAAAGTTTCAGCCGCTTATATTTATGAGCCAAATGAAGAAGAAATATTGGATGAAATTGTTCCGAGGTTTACTGCATTACAAGTTTATCAGGCAGTCATGGAATCATTAGCGAGTGAGCATGCAGCACGTATGGTTGCCATGAAGAATGCCACAGACAGTGCTTCAGATTTAGCCAGTGCTTTGCAATTGGAATTAAACAAGGCACGCCAACAAGGCATCACAGGTGAGATCTTGGATATTGTTGGTGGGGTCGAAGCGATGGCAACTAAATGACGGTTATTTATTATTCAGGAGGTAAGCATGGCTAGAGTGACTGGCCAGGTAGTGCAAATTCTTGGTGGTGTAGTTGATGTGGAATTTCCAGCCGGGCAGCTCCCGGATGTGTACGAGGCACTCGAAGTACCCCGTGAAGGTCAATTACCTTTGGTCCTTGAGGTTCAAAAACACCTCGGTAAGAATTGGGTACGCTGTGTAGCCATGGATTCTACCGACGGCTTACAGAGGAACTTACCAGTTCATTCGATGGGTACACCCATTATGGTCCCAGTCGGACCAACCACCTTGGGGCGAGTATTCAATGTCTTGGGTCGACCTGTTGATGGAGGACCTGCCGTCACCGCTGATCAATATTATCCGATCCATCGTCCAGCACCAAATTTTGAAGCTCAATCCACACGCGTGGAAGTCTTTGAGACAGGCATTAAAGTCATCGATTTAATCGCCCCATTTACACGCGGTGGAAAGACCGGAATATTTGGTGGTGCAGGTGTAGGAAAAACTATTATCATCACCGAATTGATCCGATCGATTGCAACAGTTCATCAAGGTAACTCAGTCTTCGCAGGGGTAGGGGAAAGGACCAGAGAAGGTACACAGCTGTACCGAGAGATGATCGAGTCGGGGGTGATGAAAGATACCGTAATGGTTTACGGACAGATGAATGAGCCACCAGGGGTGAGATTACGAGTAGCTTTAGCCGCCCTTTCCATGGCTGAGTATTTCCGCGATGAAGGGCGGGATGTATTACTTTTCATTGATAACATTTTCCGATTTAGTATGTCTGGTTCGGAAGTATCGGCTTTGCTCGGTCGTATGCCGTCTGCAGTTGGATATCAACCTACCCTGGCGACTGAGATGGGTGAGCTTCAGGAAAGAATTACTTCCACCCGTCATGGATCTATCACTTCTATGCAGGCAGTTTTTGTTCCTGCAGACGATTATTCTGATCCTGCACCCGTGGCGACATTTACCCATTTGGATGCAACGATTGCTTTGGAAAGATCGATCGTTGAAAAAGGTATCTACCCGGCGGTCGATCCATTGACTTCCACTTCACGTATCCTTGATCCGTTGATCGTTGGTGAGGAGCATTACACAACTGCTCGCGAAGTCCAGCTGGTTCTACAGCGTTACAAAGATTTACAAGATATTATCGCAATCCTCGGTGTTGACGAGCTCAGTGAAGACGATAAATTGATCGTATCACGCGCCCGAAAAATTGAACGTTTCTTCTCACAACCATTTTATGTCGCTCAGGTGTTTACAGGACGGGAAGGTCGTTATGTGCCGTTGCGTGAAACGGTGCGTGGTTTCAAAGAGATATTAGAAGGCAAGCATGATGATCTTCCAGAGCAGGCTTTCATGATGGTTGGTGGAATTGATGAAGTCGTCGAACAAGCTGATCATCTCGCGCAAAATGGTTAGCGGTTACAATTAGAATAAGCTATGTCCATTCGATGTGAAATCGTATCCCAAGATCGCCAAGTGTTTGCCGGTGAGGCAGATATGGTGATAGTCCCTGGCGTTCAGGGTGAGATGGGGATTTTACCCAACCATGCGCCTTTATTATCGACTTTGAAGTTTGGGTTATTACGCGTTCGGTATCAAGGCCAGGAGCAGATTTTTACCATCGCAGGTGGTGTGATTGAAGTTCAGCCAGATTTGGTAACCGTCATGGCCGATGCAGCAGAAAATGTACAGGAAATTGATGTAAGCCGGGCGGAAGCTGCCAAAAGACGAGCAGAAGAACTGCTTAAACAGGGGCCACCTCCGGATATAGACTCATATTTGAAGATTGAATCGGCTCTACGCCGGTCCAATCTTCGTTTGGAAGCAGTTAAACGGTATCGGGGACAAAGGACTAGATTCCCTGGCATCAGTGAGGAAAACCAAAAGTAAAAATGGCAATGTTTTCGAAGGATATTGGAATTGATCTCGGGACGAACAATACCAGAGCAGCTGAAGGAAATCAGGTTATTCTCGATGAACCGACGGTAGCTGCTATTATTATTGCTGAGCAAAAGATGGTATCTTGGGGTAAAGAAGCTCAGGATATGCTTGGACGCGTACCTGATTCAATAGAAGTGACTCGTCCTTTAAGGAATGGAGTCATCGCAGATTATGAGGTGGCTGAATATATATTGCGTGATATGCTGCGTAAGCTCAGTGGTCCGCTTCAGTTTTTTCGACCCCAGGTTATGATCACGGTACCGAATGGCATTACCAGCGTTGAACGCCGGGCCGTCCATGAAGCAGCACTGCAAGCAGGTAGTCGTGATGTGGCATTAATTCAACAGCCTTTAGCAGCTGCAATCGGGGTGGACCTTCCCATTGGTACTCCATCTGGCAATCTAATCCTATGTTTGGGCGGAGGCACGACCCAAGTGGCTGTTATTGCTATGTATGGAGTTGTTACAGGAGAGACTTTACGCGCGGGCGGGACATCACTTGATGAGGCAATTGTGAGTTATGTGCGCAAGAAATATGGCTTGATCATCGGACAGCTAACTGCTGAACAGATCAAGATTAAGATAGGTGCGGCAGTCCCTCAGGAAGAAGAACAAAGCATTGAAATTCAAGGACAAGACCAGGTCACCGGATTACCCCGCCCGGTCACGCTAACAACCGGAGAAATTATCGATGCTGTCGAAGATCCGCTTAATGCAATCGTGGAGACAGCCAGACACGTTTTGGAGAAAACTCCTCCTGAATTAGTCTCGGACATAATTGACCGAGGCATTGCTTTATGCGGTGGTGGGGCATTATTACGTGGGATCGATCGATTATTTACCAAGGAATTAGGAGTGCCTGCTTATCTTGTGGATAACCCGACTACCTGTATCGTTCTGGGCGCAGCTCGGGCAATCAAAATGCATGACGCCTTAAAGCGAAATTTAATTGCAGTCTGATTGCCTAACCGATTAATAACTCGGGTGAGCTGATTTCCTTAGCTCACCTTTTTTTATTCCAAATAGTATGTCATCCTTTGAAGATGCAAAACCGGGTCGATATATTGGACACGTACTCCGGAAGGAACGGATATATTAATCGGCGCATAATTCAAAATCGATCTTACTCCTGCATCGACCAATAAATTAGTCACTGGTTGTGCTTGATCGATAGGTACGGATAACATGGCGATTTGAACGCCAGCTGTTTTAATCTTGGTCACGATCGACGAAAAATCTTGAATAATGAATCCCCCTACGTTTTTACCAATTTTTTGGGGGTCATTATCGAATAAAAGCACGATCCTAAATCCGCGATTTGAAAACCCCTGATAGCGCGCCAGAGCATGACCGACATCACCGATGCCAACCACAGCAACATCCCAGACTTTATTGACATGCAAGATAAGGCGCAGCTGGTCAGAGAGGTAATCAATGTTATATCCGGTCCCTTGCTTACCAAATTCACCAAATTGGGAAAGGTCCTTGCGGATTTGAGCGGCTGATATTCCTAATCTCTCGCCTAATTCCTGTGAGGATGTCACCCTTCGACCTTCTTGGCTCATAAGTTGGAGTGTGCGTAAATAGAGTGGCAATCTACCGACAACGATATTCGGGACAAATTTGTCTTCCATATGACCTCCAATTCATCCGAATGAGAATAAATCTATCACAGATATCAATTTAGTGCAATTATCCACAATAATATCACAAGTGACAGACTATTTGGGAACTAATGCTGCAAAAATCAGGCGGCAAATATTGGGGATGGTATAATCCATTTGAGATAAGCGATTTGGAATAAATCCAATGTTCATTGATGAAGCAAAAATCTATGTAAAATCTGGAAAAGGTGGTGATGGCGTCGTCCATTTTCGCCGAGAAAAATACATTCCCCGAGGTGGTCCGGATGGAGGCGATGGTGGCCGAGGCGGGGATATCCTCATCAAAGTATCACCTACATTAAATACTTTGTACGAATTTCAACATCAACATAAGTTCATTGCGCCGGATGGAGAAAGGGGTGGAAGGAGTAACCGCACCGGACATTCAGCTGAGGATTTAATCATCAATGTTCCAGCTGGCACTGTTGTGTATAAAAGTGAAAGTGGTGAAGTGATCGCTGACCTGGTGAATGAGAAACAGGAAATTAAGATATGTAAAGGAGGTCGAGGCGGGAGAGGCAATGCTCGATTTGCCAATTCACGCGATCAGACGCCTCGAATAGCAGAAAAAGGTGAGCCTGGGCAAGAACTTATGCTCAAGCTTGAGCTGCGGTTAATTGCGGATATCGGTATTATTGGCGTCCCAAATGCCGGGAAATCCACTTTTTTAGCTGCCGTCACCAACGCCAAACCGAAAATTGCTGATTATCCTTTTACAACCATCGAACCCAACCTTGGTGTTGCCAGGTTGGATGATGAAACTACACTGGTACTTGCGGACATCCCTGGGTTGATCGAAGGGGCACATTTGGGAACCGGCCTTGGGTATGAATTCCTACGCCATATTCAAAGGACGAGAGTATTAATCCATTTATTAGACGGGTTAGGTGAAAACCCCATCTTAGATTTTGCACAGATCAACAGTGAATTATCTCTGTTTGATCCGGAACTTGGGAAAAAAACGCAGGTTGTTGCTGTGAATAAAATGGATTTACCTGATGTGCAAAACCGATGGAGTTCTATCGAAAGCGGATTAAAGAAAAAAGGTGTCTCATCCATGCCGATTTCAGCTGCGACGGGATCTAATTTAACTTCGTTGCTCTACAAAGCAGCAGAGCTACTTAAAAACACTCCACCAGTAACTCGTGAACCGATGATGCCGGTATATCACCCTCGAAGTGATCCGAGACAATATGAGATTAATCGAGGTGCGAAGGGTTGGCAGATCAAAGGAGAATCGATCGAGAGAGCAGCCGCCATGACCTACTGGGAAAATGATGAATCCATCCGAAGGTTTCAGCGAATATTAGAAACATTGGGGATTGATGAAGCTCTACGCAAAGCAGGAGTTAAAGAGGGGGATATGGTAATTATTGGCGAGTATGAGCTGGAGTGGAAAGATTAATTAGTTTCCTATGAGAATCGGCATTCTCGGGGGTACCTTCGATCCCCCCCACATTGGTCATCAAATTCTAGCCGCCGAGGCGCTGGAACAATTGAAATTGGATCAGGTGCTTTGGTTACTAACTCCGCATCCACCTCACAAGAAAAAACGAAAGATCACACCTATCGCCCATCGGCTGAGAATGGTTGAACTTGCGATTAAGGGTGATTCCAAATTCACCCTCTCCAGGATAGATATTGATCGACAACCACCCCATTATGCTGTAGATACGATGTCGTTATTGCGTGACCAAGCACCCGGGGATGAATTTTATTATTTGATGGGATTGGATTCACTTAACGACTTGCTTACCTGGCACCGCCCTGCGAATTTCGTTGAGCTTTGTCATGGTATCGCCGTGATGATGAGACAGGGCGACATTTTGAACCTTTCCAGGCAGGAAGCAAAAATTCCTGGTTTGGAGGCAAAACTGCATCTCTTACAGACACCCATCATTGAAATTTCTGCGAAGGAGATAAGGAAACGTGTTGAGAGCGGGGAACAATATCGCTATTTTCTCCCGGAAAAAATATATCGTTATATAGCAGACAACCGTCTCTATCTGGATTAAATCAACGTCAGTAGGAAATCTCGAACTGCCTGGTTATAAATATCAGGATGTTCAAGGTTTGGAAGATGACCCGCAGCAGGTATTTTGACCAGGCGAGAATTTGAGATCTGATGCTGCATTGATTCTGCTTCTTTCAGGGGGATTAATTGGTCATCGATCCCATGGATGATTAATACAGGACAATTGATCTTGGATAATTGAGGAGTCGAATCAGGCCGGTCTCGCATACCTTGCAATGCACCAATAATCCCTGGGACAGATGTATTCGCCAAGACACCATGAATCGTCTCTACCAGGTCCGGATTTGTAGATAACGTCACTGGTGAAAACATCTTTGGCAGCATGTTGTCAGCGATAAAACCTGCACCATTTTCGCGGGCACTCTTTACTGAAGCATCCCGGTTTGCTTTAGTTTCGGGTGAATCTGATCCAGACCGGGTGGAAGTTAATATCATTCCCTTAATTAAGTCAGGATATTTACGGTAGAGTGCCATGGCAACATATCCACCCATGGATAGACCACATACCACAACAGAGGATTTAACGCGTGAACCATCCAAAACTCTCTTACAGTCATCAGCCAGCAAATCCATCGAATATGGACCAGCAAATGGGAAGGAACCTCCATGACCCCGTAAATCAAATGCGATCATGGTTGCCTGATCGGATAAGCCATCCATTTGTGGCTCCCAAATCTTACGGGATAACGGGTAACCGTGAACAAATAATAAGGGAATCCCTGTTCCAATTATGTTGTATTCGAGAAAACCAGTATCGATTTGAATCTTCATAGTAACCTCAATCTATTATTCCCCAGCAGGGATACGGATAATTTTATCGTCGATAGTTTCGATAAAATAATCCAACTCCTCTTAAAACCAAGAGGAGTTGAAGTCATATTGTACAGTCGGGGCGAGAGGATTTGAACCTCCGACTTCTTGCACCCCATGCAAGCGCGCTAGCCGGACTGCGCTACGCCCCGATAGGATAAATTGCGGGCAGATTATAGCGCGTTCAGACAGTTCTGGCAACCCCCTTGTAAAAACTTACGATTACTGTCTAATTCACTTGACAGCCGGTTATTATTTTGATAACCTATACCTACCGAATGTTCGGTAGGGAGATTTTAATTTGACCAGAGAAGGCATTCTCGAAGCAGCCGCACGTATATTTGGGGAAAAAGGGTACCATGCCACGTCAATGCAGGACATAGCGGCGGCAGTCAATTTACAAAAAGCCAGCCTATATTATCACTTTGACAGCAAGCAAGAAATACTAATGGCTATCCTTGATCATGCACTTGACTTGATTAATAACAGGCTCGAATCGGTCCTGACACCTTCACTGTCACCCGATGAAAAACTTCGTCAGGCAATGGTCTCATATTTGCAAACCATCGCAGAAAATCAGAATTTGTCGGCAGTATTGTTATTAGAGCTCCGCTCCTTGGACCCAGAACTCAAAGCCCGCCATGCATCACGCAGGGAGAAATTTGAAAAGCTATGGCGGGATTTAATCCTTGAAGGGAAGCAAGCAGGGATATTCAATGATGTTGATCCATCATTGACTGGAAGGGCGATATTAGGTGTGATGAACTGGACTGTGACATGGTATCGCAGGGATGGCGCACGTTCAGCGACAGAAATTGCCAATCTGTTTGCTGATCTATTATTACAGGGATTGATGACCCAATAAATGAATATCTATAAATCAGCTGGTGGTGCAGATATTTATCAGATCACTCTCGATGAATTTCCAGGCTTGGTTGGCAATGTTTATCTGGTAATTTCCGATAAATATCGTGTGCTCATTGATACGGGTTCAGGATTCGGTGAATCAAACCAGGATCTCAATCGTGGATTGGAGGAAGTTAGCAAGCTACGGGGTGAAGATTGCAGCTTGAAAAATATCAATCACATTTTTATCACCCACGGGCATATAGATCATTATGGAGGGCTAACTGAGGTAAAAAACCACACGGATGCGAAGATCTGTATCCACGAGTTGGACCAAAGGATTGTTTCGAACCATAGGGAACGTTTATCGTTGGCAGCGCATCGATTAGAGGAATTATTAACCGAAGCTGGCGTGCTACCTAATCAACGGATAAAACTTCTTGACATGTATAAAATAACTAAAAGTATGTTTCGCTCGGTGAATGTGGATTTAACCTACGAAGCTATGGGTATGAAATTGGGACCATTCAAATTTATCCACGTACCCGGGCATTGTGCCGGGCATGTAATCATACAGCTGCACGATGTAATTTTCAGTGGAGATCACATACTCGAAAAAACCAGCCCGCATCAAGCACCAGAACAAATCACGCTTTCCACTGGATTGGACACTTACTTAAAATCTTTGGATATCTTAAGACCATTGGCAAAGGATGTGAAGTTAACCTTAGGAGGGCACGAAAATCCAGTACTTAATCTTGGTACACGAATTGACGAAATCAATGCTGTTCATCATGACAGGTTGCAGACAGTTTTGGATTTTCTAGCCATACCCCACACAATTGCTGAAATCTCCAAGTATTTATTTGGGAAAGTACAAGGCTACACCAAATTATTGGCAATAGAAGAAACTGGTGCACATGTTGAATATCTTTATCAAAGAGGTTATTTAGAAATTGCCAATTTAAACGATATAAAAGAAAATTCTCAATTAGTGCCTATTCAATATAAATGTCTAGATAGCAAGTTAAGTAAATAGCTGAGACTATATCGACAAAGGAGGAGTTCCATGTATTCATTTGAACCAACTGAAGAACAAAAAATGCTGATTGATACTGTCGCTCGTTACGCCCACAGCAACCTACGACCTGCCTCACACGATGCTGATGAAGAAGGTCAATTGCCGATCAACTTAATTAAGAAGGGATGGGAGCTGGGTGTACTTCAAGCCTCAACGCCTGAAATTTATGGAGGGTTTGGGGAGCATTCAAGTGTCACTGGAGTTTTGGCTGCGGAGGAAATGGCTTGGGGAGACCTGGCGGGTTCATTGGCAGTGATGACTCCCGGGTTATTTGCTCTCCCAATTCTATTTGCCGGTAGTGAGGATCAGAAAAATGAGCACCTTCCACCGATTGTAGAAGGCGATTGGTCTCCGTTCACTGCTGCGATCATTGAACCACGCTATGACTATGATCCCAACGAATTAAAAACGATTGCCACTGTTGATGGGGACTCTTTTTTGCTCTCAGGAGAAAAATCCTACGTACCATTTGCTCAGGAGGCAAAAAACTTGATTGTATATGCCTCATTGAACGGACAGACACAAGGATTTATTGTCCAAAATGGACTGGCGGGGATCTGCATCGGAGAACCTCAAAAGTTGCTCGGAATACACGCATTACCGGTATACAGCATCAAATTTGACGGCGTGCGCATCCCATCAAAAAATCGTCTCGGGGGAGGAAATGGTCATGACTTCTCACCCATTCTTGCCGCCAACTGGCTTGCCACGTCTGCGCTGGCACTCGGTGTATCGAAAGCAGCAATGGAATATGCCATCGATTATGCCAAGGATAGGGATGTATTTGGAGTGAAAGTAGCACAGAAACAATCTATAGCATTTATGCTGGCAGAAATGGCGACAGAATTAGAGGCAATACGGGTCCTGACCTGGGAAGCAGCTTGGATGATGGATACAGGTAAAGTTGATGGCTATAAGGAAGCTTATCTGGCATATACCGGCGCTGCAGACATGGCAATGATGGTGACCGATCGGGCCGTCCAAATACTAGGTGGTCATGGCTATATTCGCGAGCATCCAGTTGAAAAATGGATGCGCGAAGGGCGTGGTTTTGCCATGTTGTCTGGAATGGCAATTATATAACCCGTCATGCGAGCTGATGAGAATATTAATTAGGAGAAGACAAAATGATAGAGTTTGAAGCACCTAAACCCATTACCCAGCAAAGTTTTGTATTAAAGACCGTCGCTGAAAATATGATGAGACCGGTTTCACGTTACTTCGATGAGAACGAACACCAGATCCCATGGGACTATATCAATTTCATGCACATGGCTATGAAAGCGACTGGTGCCGGCTCGCTTGCACCAAAGGAAGCACCCAAAAAAGACGCTGAAGGCAAAGAAAGACCCCGGATAGGCTATCAAATGCTGGCATTTATGCTGGAAATGCTCTCCTGGGGAGATGTGGGTATTTATCTATGCACTCCAGGTGGGGGTCTGGGAGCTGCAGCTGTCCAGGCAAATGGCACTCCCGAGCAAAACGTGAAATTCCTGACACGCTTTGGTGAAGAGAAACCCGCCTTTGGTGCAATGGCGATGACCGAATCACAAGCTGGGTCGGACACTTCTGCAATTCGAACCACAGCTGTCCTGGATCAGGAAAAGAACCAATGGATTTTGAATGGCGAAAAAATCTTTGTAACCGGAGGTCAGAAATCACTGGAAGAAGGAAATGGCCTGGTAGTAGTGTGGGCTACTATCGATCTGACTGCCGGCAGGGCAGGTATGCGACCGTTTGTGATCGAAGCAGGTACTCCAGGAATCCAAGTGACCAAATTGGAACACAAGATGGGTATACGAGCCAGTGATACCGCTTCCCTGGTACTGCAGGATTGTCGCGTACCGTATGAAAATATCCTGGGAAGCCCAGAGGTTGTACAGGAAAAAACAACAACCGGGTTTAAAGGTGCTATGGCAACCTTTGATGCCACCAGACCATTGATTGGTGCTACTGCAGTTGGTGTTGCACGCGCGACACTTGAACTGCTTAAAGAATTGCTTGCGCAACAAGGTATCACAATTCGTTATGGCCTTCCACGACAAAAATTAACCAGCATCGAACGAGATGTGATCGATATGGAAGTCATGCTACGGTCATCCTGGTTGTTAGTGATTAAAGCGGTATGGATGGCGGATAATCGTAAATCAAACCCGAAGGAAGCATCCATGTCAAAAGTCCGGGGTGGGGATATCGTCACAAAAATCACGCAAAAAGCAGTTGAGATCATGGGCCCACTCGGGTATAGTCGAGACTTGCTCCTGGAGAAATGGTTCCGTGATGCAAAAATCAGCGATATATATGAAGGAACTGGACAGATCAACCGTCTCATTGTGGCTCGAAATATATTGGGCTATAGTGGACGCGATTTGCGATAGAGATATTGCCTGATCACTGAATTGTTTAGATTGCTGACTAAGATATTATTTAGGCCAAAGTTTAAATTCAAGATTCATAATTAAATTTTGACTAAGGAGGAACCATGAAGTACAAATTTCATCGAGCTGTTGTCATCGGTTCAGGTACGATGGGGGCAGCTGTAGCTGCTCATCTGGCCAATGCTGGCGTCCCGGTAACCTTGCTGGATATCGTGCCAAATAAGCTTCTACCCGAAGAAGAACAAAAAGGATTAACTCTGCAAGATAAAGTTGTTCGCAATCGGATTGTACAGCAGGGTTTGGATCGGGCGGTCAAATCTCGTCCAGCTAGCTTCTTTACCCCAGAACTCCCTGCACTGGTGTCGATTGGCAACCTGGAAGATGATCTGGAGGTAATTAAAGAGGCTGACTGGATTATTGAGGCGATCATCGAAAATTTGAAAATCAAAAGGGATTTGATGAGTCGAATTGACGCCATCCGACCGGCAAATACAATAATAAGTACGAACACATCCGGGATTCCAGTCACTTCGATAGCCGAAGGATTATCCGATGGTTTTCGGAAGCATTTTTTGGGTACTCACTTTTTCAATCCTCCCCGTTACCTGAAACTGCTGGAAGTGATTCCGACCAAAGATACCCTACCTGAAGTTGTCGAGGCCATCAGCGATTTTGGGGAATACCGGTTGGGAAAAGGTATTGTTCTATGTAAGGATACACCCAATTTTATTGCCAATCGCTTGGGTTTTGGAGGAGGTGCATATGCCTTAGATTACATCCTCGAAAACGGCTATACTGTCGAGGAAGTTGATGCCATTACAGGACCCTCCATGGGGAGACCCAAGACTGCTACTTTCCGTTTAATTGATTTAGTGGGGATCGATGTGTGGGAGCATGTCGGGAATAATTTGGCACCTGCAATACCTGACGACAAACAAGCATTAAAGTACTTGAACTCCGAACGGGTAAATCATGTTATCCACACCATGGTGGAAAAAGGTTGGCTTGGAAATAAAGTCAAGCAAGGCTTTTATAAAGAAGTACGAACCGCAGATGGTGTTCGTGAATTCTGGTCATTAAATCTAAAAACACTAGAATATGAAGCCCCGGTAAAGGTTCGATTTGAATCCCTTGGCAAAGTAAAGGATGCTGAGGGGTTGGGCGAAAAATTACAAATATTATTAGCCTCGGATGATCGGGCAGCTCAGCTGGTGAAAGCTTTAACCTATCAAGGTTTGTCCTACGCCTCAGAGCGGATTCCAGAAATAGCTGATACACCGAAACCATTGGATGATGCCATGCGATGGGGGTTTGGTCATGATGCCGGACCATTCGAAGTATGGGATATGGTGGGTGTGGCGGATACTTCATCCGCCATGACCGCAGCTGGTTTTCCACCTGCAAAGTGGGTGGAAGCGATGGTTTCTACGGGGAATGCAACTTTCTATAAATACGATGCTGGTACCAAGATCGGTGTATATAACCCAACCCTTGGAAAATATGTGCCAATCAAACGCCCAGCCTCACTGGTTTTGTTAAAAGAACAAAAAGTAATCAGCCAGAATACTGGTGCTACCTTATTTGATCTCGGTGACGGGGTTGCTTGCGTTGAATTTCATACCAAAGTTAATTCTCTCGATGAGGATATCTTTAACATGATCTTGGAAGCCCAGGATCGAACCCTGACAGATTTTGAAGGTCTAGTCATAGGGAATGAGGCGGATAACTTCTGTGCAGGTGGTGCAAACATCATGATGGTGTTGATGGCAGCGCAGATGGGTCTCTGGGATCAATTGGATACTAGCGTCAAGAAGATGCAGGATATGAATATGCGTTCACGCTACTTCCCGAAGCCGGTTGTAGTCGCTCCTTTTGGGCTTACTTTGGGAGGCGGGGCAGAAATAACTATGTATGCCAGTCGAGTGGTGGCAGCTGCTGAGCTGTATATAGGAATGGTCGAATTTGGTGTCGGTGTCATTCCTGCGGGTGGGGGCACCAAAGAAATGCTGCGCCGAATTGTAAACCCACCCATGAAAACTCAAAATACTGAGGTGCTGCCATTCCTACAACGTGTATTTGAACAAATCGGATTAGCTAAAGTTGCGACAAGTGCAGAAGAAGCACGACAGATGGGTATTTTAGGTATATCCGATCGTGTCGTAATGAATCGGGATTTGCTGATCGCAGAAGCTAAAAAGGAAGTCAAACATATGGCAGCGACAGGATATCACCCTCCCATTCCTGAAAAAATATATGCAGCTGGACGTGATGCTTTGGGGGCATTGCGTGTAGCCATCCATATGATGAAGGAAGGGAAATATATAACCGAATATGAATCACATATGGCTGGTAAGTTGGCTTATGTCATGACTGGCGGAGCATTGAGTCGACCAACTTGGGTAGATGAGCAATACATCCTGGATTTGGAGCGTGAGGCTTTTATCTCGCTATGTGGTGAAGAGAAGACGCGTCAGCGGATGACCAACATGTTACAAACAGGCAAGCCTTTACGGAATTAATAATGGAGATGGAATATGAATACAATAGATGATTCTCGTGATCCAGTAATCGTCGCGGCTGCTCGCACACCGGTTGGAAAAGCGAAACGCGGCAGTCTTGCAACTGTAAGACCCGATGACATGGCAGTTGCAGTTATAAAGGAGCTGTTAAAACGCACCGATGCGGTAAAACCGGAAGACGTAAACGATGTCATCCTGGGCTGTGCATTTCCTGAAGGCGAACAAGGCTTAAACATGTCAAGACTGGTTGCTTTGCGTGCTGGTCTGCCTGTTTCGGTCCCTGCTGAGACGATTAACCGTTTCTGTTCTTCCGGTATGCAAAGCATTGCACACGCCGCATTCGGGATTATGGCGGGTCAAATGGATTGTGTAATCGCCGGCGGTGCTGAATCGATGACGATGGTGCCAATGACGGGGCTGAAGTTCTCTCCCAACCCTTACCTGGCCGCTGAATGGCCAGGAGCTTATCTCGGGATGGGCTTGACAGCGGAAAATGTAGCCGAAAAATATGGGATAAGCCGTGGTGACCAGGATGCATTTGCGTATGACAGTCATCGAAAGGCGAATCGGGCGGTTGAATCGGGACTATTTGACCCTGAAATTGTTCCTGTAGAAGTCGAATTAGTGGAGTACGATAAATCCGGAGATATTCGCAAGAATACCATTATTTTCAAACGTGATGAAGGTCCCCGAGCAGACACGACTCTGGAAGCGCTTGCTAAACTAAAGCCTGCTTTCAAAGAAGGTGGCACTGTGACCGCGGGTAATTCCTCACAAATGTCGGATGGAGCGGCAGCGGTGATGATTATGTCACGCGCAAAGGCAGAAAGTGTCGGATTACGGCCTTTGGTGCGTTTCATCGCATTTGCTGTCGGTGGGGTGGATCCGGAATACATGGGCATCGGTCCAATTGTGGCTATTCCTAAAGCACTCAAGTTAGCTGGATTGCAATTGGAAGATATTCACTTGATCGAGTTAAACGAAGCATTCGCTGCTCAAAGCCTTGCAGTTATCCGAGAGCTTGGAATAAATCCAGAAATAGCCAATGTAAATGGGGGTGCCATTGCATTAGGTCATCCACTGGGTTGCACGGGTGCAAAATTAACCACCCAGCTTATATCTGAGATGAATCGTCGTGGCATACAATATGGAATGGTTTCCATGTGTATTGGTGGAGGCATGGGTGCTGCAGGGATATTTGAAAATCTGAATTAAGTGGGTCAGTTACTTCAAAGAAAATTATATAGAGGAGATATCCGAATGACAGAATATACCGTTCGACAATTGATCCAAAACCATGAGAAAGCATTCAGGCCTGAAAAAGCTATCGGTGTGGATGCGATAATACAGTATCATTTAACCGGTGAAGAGGGAGGCGACTGGATCATCAATATCAAGGATGGGGTGTGCAAAGTTACAGAAGGTATCGCCGAAAATCCAAAAATGACCATGACAGCTGACGGACGGGAATTTGGAGATATCTTATTAGGAAAAATGGATGGAATGGCAGCATTTATGCAAGGGAAGTTACAATTGAAAGGTGATTTAAACCTTGCCATGAAGTTGACATCATTCTTTAAAATGAAACAATAGAAACAATAAGACAAGTGCCTGCATGATTCAATAAATGCAGGCACTTTGTATTTAAATTGATGAATTATTGGTATCATCTCAATAAATCGGGGTAGTAGAGTTAAAGTTTCGAGAACGACCATCCCAAATTGAGTTCTTTGGCACG
>Ga0154777_1098_pt1 | contig 16392 bp, 15 predicted proteins | sample Rifle2008BG16ft_FD_105785 | JGI IMG/M metagenome (GOLD analysis project Ga0154777, IMG submission 105785) | Chloroflexi bacterium RBG_16_47_49 | reverse complement strand
GATAGGTGGGGAGCAAGATGACAAAAAGGGCAAGAAAGGCAAGGACCAGGGGATCGACGGGAAGATCAATTTAATAGACTCCGCTAAGGGCATACTCAAGAGCGTCTTGGTCCAGGTCAAGTCTGGTCACGTCAAGCCCGGGGATATCCGTGATCTGCATGGTACAGTTGATCGTGAAAACGCAGCCATTGGCGTTTTTATCACCTTAGAGCAACCATCAAGCGATATGAATAAAGAGGCTTTGTCAGCGGGGTATTACACCTCCGAGCTCTGGCAAAAGGACTATCCCAAAATTCAGATCCTTACGATTGAGCAACTATTTCATGGAGAGCAGATCCAAATGCCCCCGGCGCATGGGACCTTTAAAAAAGCTGGGAGGATAAATAAGACAGAAGGGTCACAAAGCGAGTTTGGAATATAGTTCAGTTTTGGATTGTGTATGCTTTCTGTTTAGCCATATCCATTCGCAGTGAAAGGAAAACACCTATGAATTACTATGAAGAATTAGCAAAGTGGGTAGGTTGGCCAGCGGTGGTACTTTTGTTGTTGATTATTGGCAGTGTAGGAATTTGGATTTATGAAAGTCGAATAAAACTAAAAAATGAAAAAATAGAGCTTTTAGAGAAGCAATTGAAAGACAGCGAAAATAACACTCCAGAAATCTTGATAAAAAGGCTGGTTGAATTGAGGGAGAATTTAAAAAAAGAACTTGAACATAGCTCAGGTCCGACTGAGGAGGACGCTCAAAAAATTAGAGAATTGCAGAGTCAGCTTGATATTGTAAATTCGCAGCTGGATAGTCAAAAAGTAATCCTGACAGAAGCTCAGCAGTTACTCGAAGATACGACACTTCCGAGGGGAGGTAAATATCGAGATGATATAGCTCGTGAAATTCAGTCTGTGATAACCAATCAAAAGTGTATTTATTTTCCTGTTGAGATCGAAAATCCGACAATAGAGATTATCGAAGGTATTAAGAAAAGTCAACCATACAAACTCGAAATTGTGTTCCCTGGAATGCATAAAATGTTCATGTTCGTTCTAAATCAGGAAAATAAAATTATTGGGAAAGTATATAATCCTTATCTAAATCTGTACTATAAGGATTACTATGAAACTTTACTCCCTTATCTCCGTACTGCGCAATATGAGCATATCGGGAGAGGCGCTGATCAAGAAGGGGAGGTTATGAGCTTCCCTCTGTCTGAATTTTTTGTGGTTGATCAATTTAAACCTGCAATCATATATATCAAGGTACCAATTCAATAATAATAGATTGTGGTATATATTTACAAATTAGCATAGGACAAATATAAATTTCCCCTATAGCAGGTCGTTTTTCCTTGCTTCATAGTGTGATGCAGATCGGGAATAGAAATAGATAACTCAAGGACATTCACCAGAGCTAAGTAGATTAATAAGCAGTTGGAGACTAACCATAGCCCAGTTGAATGGATTGCTCTACCTATACCTTTTCAGTCTGTAAAACTTATATTATTAGATATCCAAACACCTTCCCATGCAACACGACGTGTCGGAAATGTTAAATTGTCACCTAGGAAGGGAATAAGGCACCTCCGACAGAATCGTTCTCGCCATTAGGGAAGCGCCACAGGCAGAAATGGTGGAGACCGTCTATAAAACCGTAATTGTGAAGACCCAACAAATTAAAGTCAGCCATTGCACACCATGCAAAATCCTTCTTGCTTAGTGGGTCATGATAGACATAGCGCCGAGTAACGGGTGACGATAAAATACCTGGACTATGAATTCTTGCATGATATGCCACGCTCTTAACATCATATGTCCCACTAGCAGTACAAACGATGACTTTTACATTTTTGAACTTCTCACCTATGTTTATGTTGGCACTGTCCGGATCAGCTTCAATCAGTGATGCGATTTGTTTATTATTCTTTTTTCTTAATCGACTCCGGTTGAAGGCGTCATTCAATGAGGAAGGCTGCGAATCAATGACAAGGACCGGACGAAGGAGATCCTCGCCCACAAACGAGAGCTTGTTGATTCCCCTTGATCCAAAGACTACTAGCACTGCGGTTTGCAACTGGAGTTGTGGCGCAAGATGGATTTCGAGGGTGGATGGAAGATAGCCAATATACGGCCACTCGGCATCCAGACTCAAAATACGAAGCCTCACGTTCTGAACTCGAGCAAGCTCCAAAGCTGGTGCTGTGAACCCAGTCGTTGAAACAACAGTACATGATTGTATCCCAGTCTGTACCCGCTGGCCAATTACTGCGTCTATGAACTCTCTATCGACCTTATCCTTCGAGTTATCTTTGACCTGAACGAAACTGAAAGCTGCGTCAGGATCAGGGATTACAGAATAAACCACATCCAATGGCGGGGGATATGGTGTTCCGTTTGGTACTCTTGCAGTTGAGAAGGTGAATACGCTACCCGACTCACCGACAAAGTTCCCTTCGAGCACTGCGGCGACTTTCTCGGACAGCCGCCAATTTTTTTCAATCGTCCTGTGGGTGAAGAAGAGAGATCGCTCTCCCCTAGCGATTGCTTCTGGCATTGAGCCTCCTGCTTTTACCTCTGAGAGACCTGAATTATACATCCAATAAGACAATCAACATATGTCGCTGAATTGCCTCGACATTTTCCTATTCATTCTATTTTTAAGCACATGATTATGATCACCCATACACATCCACTGCCACAATTATCCTATATACCTGATAAGAATCTTCAAACAACCTCTTGTATAATCCGTGTGCAGGCAGATGCGGGGGATGCAAGATATGTAGGGAAAGTAACCCCAAAACTGGCTTTTTATCGACTAATTAGTCGATATTTGTGACACGAGTATACCCAAAAGAGGCATGCAAGAAAGGCTTATCTGACTGTGGATCAGATGGTTTAACGTTCGGATAACTCCGGGTCTCCTTTCCTTGCTTCATACTGTGGTGCAGTTCGGGTGCAGTTTTGATGCAGATATCCTAACTGGGTATATCTATTTGCAATCCCAAAAATATAATACATTAGGTCTTTCCCAGACAATTACAGGGCTACCATCAAATTGCTGGATTTCATCGGTTATCATGACACATTCCACACCTATTTTGTGTGGTGGATTAGTATCATCAGTTTGAATATAGAAATCTCCTTTAGAAGGACCAAAATTTATTTGCAAATTACCCTCATCATAAATCGTACTTCTTATATTACCCCATACACACATTGTTTTCCCAACATTCTCAAGGGTAACATCTGACCAAAGAACACAGTCCTGAGGTAGATTCAAATCAAGGTTTCTCTCCATCCTTAGAGGCAGATCGGTTGGTGTGACCCGTTTAGGAATATTTAAGCTAATAGATGTAGCAGTTGTGTTTACTACCGGAGGTTCAGCAGTTTGACTAGTTGTACATGAAGACAATAAAATTCCAATAATTACAATTATATATAGTATTCTTGACTTCATCATTCTGCCTCGTGTGAAGGCTTGTATCTGCGGATTGTACCCCAATAGCGCAAAGTTTCTTCGAATACCTCTACAGGGCGCAGTAAGTGATTTATTGCAGCAGTCTTGTCACCAGGGTCAGTAAAAGCTTGTTCAGCCCGGTCCAGGTAACTGCGTCGTATATCGTTTCCGCAACTTTGGCATACCCGAGGTGGCTCAAATGGGCATGGTCGCCTGAGTCATAATCCGGCAGGATATTTCCGGGATTGTCCGGGTCATTAATGGCAGTATATGCGTCCGCAAAAAAATCCACGTTAATGGCTGTGGATTGGATCCACGAATTTATCGCTAACATCTTCAGTTTATTCGGAGCAGGTTCGCTATTCAGTGGGGTGATAGTGACTGCCACCACCTTTATCCCAGCGTCGTGCGCCATCGTGTACATGGCTTGAAGGTTGGCCTGTGACTCTTCTACGGGTAACGAGCGTATATCGTTTGCGCCCCCCCAAATGATCACATATGCTGCATCGCCATAATCAATCACATCGGCCTGGAAACGAGCGAGCATATCTGCGGTGGTGTCGGCGGATTTACCGATTTCAATTGTCAACCAATCCGGACCCAGTAGAGCCATAAGTTCAATCTCGTACACACCTGCATCGGTAAGACTATCACCGATGCAGTATATCTTGGACACAGTAATATCCGACGAATCAAACGAAAATTGGAAGGCGGAACCATTCTGATCGCTCATATTGCCCTTCTCACCATCCGGGAGAACTAATGGATTGGACGAAACTGGTGTGGGATTCAGACTGCTGATGATCAAGCCCAGGAGAAGCAAACCCGTTGCCAGTCTCAACTTATTGAAATTACCTGGTGCACAGGACATGGATATTCTCCCTGAAATAGAATAAAAAAGCCTCTGGTAATATTTTAGTGTAAATTGACTATCGTTTCAATGTTAAAAGATTATATATCTATTACCAAAGGGGTGGGCGAAAATATGCGAATTATTGTTATCGGTAAAAAAATACCTCCCGAATTTTTGTTCGGGAGGTGTAATAATTTTAAAATCCGATAAAATACTTCGGAGAAGCTATTATTATCTATACCAAATTATTGGCAGATGAATTCTTCTCTCAAGAGCGATTGGAATTGCTAACTGTCCGGTAAAAGCAGTGGTTGCTTTTATTTGTTTCATTAAGTAATCGGTATTTATATGGGTAATGGTATCATCCGCCGTGTGATAATATGGATTCCTTTCCCCATAATAATCCTCGATTTGAACTGCGGCTGTTATTCCCTTCTCACGGAAGGGACCTTCGTCACCTCAACCACAATCTGATACGATTTGGGGGGTCATTTTAAACGGAAATCAATAATTCCTTCGGTGATCGGAAAGAACCGAGAGCAAGACACGCAAGTGTAACCTTCAATATTATTTTCTAAATTGGCACTACAATAAGGGCATATCAAAATATCATCAATCCTATTGCTTTCGAATAATGTAGCACTCCCTCGAGCAACTGCTTTGCAAAAAATCCAAGGTGCAACCTTGATCCATCCAAATACTGATGCCATACCCTTGCCAGTCGGGGCGAATTTACCCAAAGGTCCAATCATGTTCGCAAACCTGTCAACTACACCTACGCCTTGAGATCGGATATCGGTAAAACCGGATTCGAGTAATATTTTTTTATATAATTAGGATGGTGGGAAATAAGAGTTGTTCCTATTCCAGCTGGTTCCAGACTGAATGGTCGATCTTGTGTTGTGCGGATCAGCGATTTTAGGATATTCATCAGGTACAATTTGTTTCTATAGGTAAAAACCAAATTGCCACCTGCGATGAGGAGGTGGTGTAATTCTGATAGAAAGGCTTTGGAATCGATAATGTGATGGAAGACACGTACCATAACAATATTATCAAACGATGCATCCCGGAATGGGAGATGATGCAAATCACCGGCAATATATGTCGCCAACCCACCCGAATTTTGACGAGCTTCTTGTAAAAAAGGTAGTGATCCATCAAACATGACAACTTGCTGAAACCGCCCTTGGTAACAATCAGATAATCTGCCATAACCACAGCCTAAATCTATCAAACGAAATCCGGATGCTGGTAATAAATTACGGACAACTGCGTGTTCCGCCTGGTCTAATTTCTGTTGTTGCCAACCTGACCAAAATACTTTGTAATCCAGATCTTCGTACAGGTCATAGGGGGGCTTATTTGGATCAATATTTTGAGGTATAGCCATGTTTTTTCGTATGCAATACTTGCAATTAAATCAAAAAATTACAAGTGCCTTGTTATCCTTGTCCACAAAAGCTCGAGTAGTTGAAAGCAAAAAACGATACCGGGACGCCAATCATCGCGAGAAAAAACAGCCCACATTTTCTCGCCTCGAAGAGACTGTAACCATTGATCCAGAGTGAGAAGCCCTTGTTGATGATAGCTCCAAAACGCCCGCACATCCCGTTGTAAATCGACCCAAATAACGTTTTTTCTATAGGTCAGTTGTGGTTCCATTGATTGATTTAATGTGTCTTGATATGCAACGAAGGGGGTATCAACCCCACAGCGAACTCCCAATGCATCCCACATACCGAAACGGGTGTTGAATTCTATTAGCTTGTAACGACCGTCACGCACATCTTTTTTAAATTCTATGCCTCCCAATCCTTGATAACCCACGCTCCTTAAAAGGTGTAAAGCGATTTTTTCCAACTCCGGATCGATAAAACTACGAACATAACTCGCTGAGCCAAATCCAACCGGAATAACACGTAATTTCCGACCCGCAAAAATAGCCAGTAGCTCAGATTGGCGATTGAGATAAGTACTTATATAAGCCAAATTCTCATCTGGTCCAGGGATCATTTCTTGAATGATCATCCGGTCATCATACCGCGCAATACTTTGGTAAAACTGGGTGAGTTCCAAGGAATCATGACATAACACAACCTTAACACGTCCACTCAGAGCGTTTTTCCGTAAGAGATGGACGATTTCTGGGGTATGCCAGTATCTGCTCTCGATAGGTTTAATAATAACGGGATAAGACAAGTGAGGGGTAGCAGCTACGACTTCTTCAATATTAGCAGGTGTAATTGTCTGAGGAGCAGGAATATTAAACTCTTTTGCAGCTGAGGCCAGCCCTTTTTTAGTAGCCATCCTCTCCATTGTTATATGATCGGGCATCACAAACTCATAATAAGGCTGTAGTCTTTGACGTTCGCGTGAGCAAATTAACGATGTTTCATCACTAACTGGAAAGAGTACTGACTTATTATTTTGTGTTTTACCCCAATCAATCAAGAATTGTACATAATCAGCTTCGGAAATATTCGGATCAGGGCATATCACAAGTTTGCAATATTTAGATAAGCGACCTACTGCCTTGGGATCTGGGTCGATTCCGTAAACCGGGATATCATGATGCCCTAATGAGCGAGCAATGTCTAATCCCATATGCTCATCCAAAGGGGTAACAACTGCAGCATTATTATCCATCTGATTAATAATTCTCTAATATAAGCTGGTACTTTTGCAAGCACTCATTCATACATCAGGGATGTAATTTCTGCCTGTCAAAGCACTACCTTACGCACTTTCCCGATTATTTTCTTTGAAGATTTTTGGAAACACAGAATCGGCTCAGCAGTCCAACGGGGAGACAAAATATGGTACATGAGCCATCTTCCATATCTGTGAATGAAGGCTTTGAATCGTGAAGTAGAAAGTAGTCGTAGATAATCCGAATTCAATTCCGGTAAAGCGATGTAAACCGAGTCGAGCACAAACCCGAAGGAGCTTACAAACGCAACTAATGTCCTGTATGTGTAATACCTGACATGTGCGTAAAATTCATAGGTGTCTGTAAGAGGTCATGAAATGACGGGCCGGTTAGAGTAAGGCTTAACAGGTAATTTAAAGACGAATAGTTGGGAGTTGAGATATAAAGATAACTATTATTCTCCAGTATGCGGTTGATTTCCTTCAAAAAGTGATGTGGATTCATGATATGCTCAATAGTGACCAGCGAGATGACTGCGTCAAAATTGCCATCCTGAAAAGGAAATGGCTTTGTTTTATCATCAATATCGAAAGAAACAGTAGGTATATCCAAACCCTGTAGGATCTTTAAGCAGGTTGGGCTGATATAATTGCATACCAGTTCAGCTGGATACTTATCCTTGATCCGCTTCCCCGTGGAGCCAACTCCTGCAGATGAGTCGAGGATTCTCTTATGCTGACGGTTTTCGAAAATAGCAGGGAAAACCCGATGCCTATCCTTAAACCATGGATAATCCTCTAACTTTTCAACCCCCTGCAGTCTTGATTCTTCTAATTCAATCGCATCATTCCTCATCAAAACCTCATCCTTAAAAAAATTAATAGTTGGGTTGGTATCACCAGTTATATTCTTTTGAAGGAATTCTGACCTAAATGCCTAATTCCAGCGGTGAGTTGAGATTTGATATCCAAGCGTGCTGAGGCGGAATAAAAGAGGTGAATGGATATGAATATTACGTCCATAACAAACCAACCTTCCGCCAAATTTCGCTTTGAAGTCGCGTACACCATATTTTTCATTAGGCTTCCCTGCTCCACCAAAGTCGTAGGTTATATAACCATTTTGTGATCCCCATGCAAGGATATACCACATAAGCATTTCGCTTGGTAAATCAGAGTTATAACCGCGGTCAACCCCGCTGTACCAGCCATAAATAGTTTTTTTATATAGAAGCTCCGCCGAAGCAGCCACGTAGTTTGATCCAATGCGGGCGAGCCAGAATTGGATCATTCTTTTTGGATACAAGATATCAAAGGCAGCATCGAATAAAGAGCGGTCTGCCAAGGGAACGCGTGCATTATGATATGTTTTGCGTACTAGCCCATACCATATATCTAATTGATTGCGCTCCTCGATGAGCTCAACAATCACTTTTCCTTTGCGTAAACCTTGGCGGATGTGTTTGCGCGTGCGTGCACCAATATTCTGTAACACTTGCTCAGGAGTGCCGTTGAGATTTATAAGATAATCCAAGTGATCTGAGTACATAAATCCAGTTTGTTCGAAGATGGCTTGTAAATCGCTAAGGTCTGTGAGGTTACGAAGCTCAGTAAATAATGCTTGATGTTTTATAGTATCTGTATATGAACTTAACAGGTTTGCCAACGCTAGTTTACCCTGTGAATCTGCATTGCATAACACACTCCCATAAGCAATGGCACGTGTGGATAGAATACGTAACAAGCCATCCATAAGAGTAATTTGTACTGGCACCAGAAGTGCTAATATCTCCCCATTATTATCGACGGTAGCCTGCAACACAGGGTGATGTCCCTTGGCGTGTGCGAAGACCTGGAACATCTCTGGTGTGTGGAAGATATTGCCCAGCGGATGCTGAACTACGAATTCTCGCCAGGCATTTTCTTCTAGGGAATTGACTAAATTGATACTCATCTCTCAGATGAAGGTCTTGTTTAGCTTAGGTAATGATAGTCACAATATAACTCGATAATGTTAAAATAAATTCAAATTCACAAGGTATTTGAAGCTTTTCGAGAGTGTGAGAACGAGTCTATCATAACGGAAAATCGATCCATAGTATCCAAATTAAACGTTTGGTTCGTGATTAGTTTATAAAGCAATGGCTTGTAGATATAATCGTATGCACCCATGTAATACACGATATTCTTACTAAACCCGCTTTTGAATTGGTAGAGACCCCATAATCCATCATTACGGTCTGATATAGGCAGCTCTTTCCCTTCATAAACGGACTTACCTACCTCATCTGGGATACCCCAAAGGTCATAGGAGTAGCAACCCTGATCTTTCGCCCATTTTATAGCTTCCCACATTAATAAGTAATTGGGACGCAGCTCCTTATAATCATTTATTGAACAACCATGAAAGTAGGCAGCATGATTGCCGAAACAAAAGTCCATGTGTGCAGCAAGCAATTGATCTTGGTAATAAGCCAAAAACAACACAGCTTGATTATCATCGGTAAATGACTTCCATTCTTGTTCGTAATATTCAAATGACCGTGAAGGGAAATGGCCTCGTTTGCCAGTTTCTACCATCAGGGTAAAGAATGCCTTTAAATCACTGTGATTACCTCTTCGAATTGTTACCCCACTCCGTGAACTGTGCTTAATATACTCTTGTGTTCTCTTACGCATTTGTTTAAAAAGGCCAGTATGATCAGTATTCAAATTCAAGATCGTTGTCGCACGCGGTTGATTTGTATAGGAACTCGAGATGAAATGGTACTGGTGAAGCGTTTGTTCGATCGCTGGATTGTAAAACAGGGGCGGCTCAATCTTCATGAATATCGCTCTGTGAGATCGAGCTACTCGGTGAAGTTCTGATAGCAATTGTAAAATAATCCGGTTATCCAACCAATTCCCGATAGGCCCGCGTGGAATATAGGCGATGCTGAACAATCCCGTTGGTAATAACCTGATCAACATTTGTACACAAGCGATAATTTGATCCTGCTCCTGTACACAAATCCGAAATACCTTCCAGCCCAACTTAGCTTTAAACTCACCCCATTCCCAGGACTGTAAAAGGGAAAAAGACGGTTGTTGAGCCGCAAAAGCATTCCATTCTTCTCGCTGGTTGCTATTTATATGCTTTACTTGCATGTAGCGAACTTTCTTTTTTCCCTATTTAATATTATTACCAGTTATTTCAGAACCTATTAAATCAATTCTAGCAATTCTTTTCAAATATTCATTAACAAAATCATAAACTATTAGGAAAATAATTTTTTATTAACTACTATTTCGGACTATAGTGGCGGTTTATTTCATCGATGGATATTCTTACTGATTGTCAAATGGGATCCGGTGTAGTCTTAAATAAATATAGGGTCAACATTAAAATCTGCATCAAAGACCACTTTTTACGGCTTTTTTTAAAAACCTCTTAGTATTAAAATAAAACTCTATTAAGTAATGTAAGGGATCATCAGAGAATGGAATTGCGTAAACTCTCTCTTTTCCATAAGGTGCTAAAAAATTTCTTAAGTTGAAATTACCTGCCTTCAACGCTGCAAAGAAATTTGCTATTTCCCAATGATTATTAATCCAAACAATCTGGCGGTACGCTGGTAATGGTGACTGAATATTCTCCACCAAATCCATATAGGTGATATACGGAAAATTGGCACCAGCCTTTACAAAAAGCCACTCAGTAACAACGGGTCTAGTATTAATTTCCATCAATTTGTATAAATTATCTCGATAGTCCAATCTGAATTCTGTAGAAGACTCTCCAATGTAGGATAACTTCCTCAGAAGTTTTAGAGCCTGATCTCTTATCTCAGATATCAAAGGTATTGTCCTTACAACAGAACCTTGTCCAAAACCAGTAGGAAATTGCCGTAATTTTTGGGTACAAATCTCAGCTAAAATATCACCCTGGCTATCAATGTAGGAACGATAAGTATAAATTGAAGAGTCATCCCCAGGGATAATTTCGGAAATCATCACTTTTAATTTATGTTCTTGAACATCAATAAATTTCTCGACTAATTCTTGAAAATCGTTTATCAATAAGACTTTTTTTCTGTATACCTCAACAAATTTATGAGATTCATAAGGTTTTAATATACAGGGGTAGAAAAATTCACTTTTCCGTGCCTTCAGGAATTCGATTGAGTCCGGTAAAAAAAACCGAATGGTTGGAACACCTATCTTATGTGCTAGAGGGTATAGTAAATCTTTGTTGATTATTTTCTTAGTAATCTCCCAATCCTGGACTGTAAATTTGAACTTTTTTATAAGCTCCGTTCTATTCTGGGATAAAAAAATTACATATTCATCTAGAGTCGGGATAAGAAGCGCACCTTCCCAGTCATTTTTCTTGTCCATCAATAGATCAAGAAGACCGTCGCTATTGTTCATAGGATTGGGGATTGTTACCCGTTTAGAAATATACTTGGAATGACAAGCATGATCATGTGGGTCTGGAGCTAAAAGGACGGCTTGAATGCCTTCTGCTGCCAAGCCTTTGACAACTCCCAATGCGCCATAGTATCCACCTAATATTATTACCTTATTATTTTTTACCATTTTCCACTCGTCATTATTTTTATTCAATTCGACCGGTATCATGACTTGATTGCATTTTCCTGAACAGATTTCTTTATCGCTTTGAGAATACACATTCCTCCTAAAGAACCGATTAATGGAAGATTTGAAAACTTTTCAAAAAACATAGTTACATTTACAGCCAACTGTTCAGGAAATACCTCATTGCCAGAAAATGTTAATATTTCATAAGGTACTGTTTCATATTCAGATATCCGAAAGCCAGACTGCTCCATGGATTTTTTAATACTCGGAATTAAGTAAGTTTTTAAAATCGGGGTACTATTTATGGCAACACTCTTTTCACGTGTTAGAAATCTTTTTAGAAGCTTGTTGATTATTTTTTTTAGCGTTAGCGGAAGGTCTAAGAGCCTGACTATACGTGCCATATTAATAAAGCTCAATATCAACATACCACCAGGTTTTAAAACTCGTTCAAATTCAAGTAATGTTTTCTTTTCAGATTGAAGATAGGCAATTACGCCTAGACATATAATAACATCAAAACTTGAATCTTTATAAGGTAATGATTCTATATCTCCGCGACTAAGTATGGTGTTTTGTTTACCATCGGGATTCAATATACTATTCGCTTTAACAAGCATCTCATAAGAATAATCCAATCCGAAAACGTTATATCCCCTTTTCGCAGCTTCACGAGCTTGCCTGCCTGCACCACATCCAGCATCCAAGATACTCATATTATCGGAGAAAGCCATTTCATCTAACCATATCAGGGTTTTATACATCCGTTGCCTGAAGCACTCCCCAATGAAGTCTTGTCGATCATAGATGGAATCCCAATATTCAGCTTTTTTCTGATCGGCAAACTGTTCCTGTAACTGATTTTTCATTTTCTAACTAGAAATCACTTTCGTATAGAATATTTGATAAGAACATCATGAAATAAGCTACCTAAGAGAAGTTCTTCAACCGGCAGATATGGTTAACCAGAAATGGCCGAATTGGTCTTCCAAAGTTGGTTCACGAGTGCCACATATTCAGCACCTATCTTCGTCCAATTATATTGCTGGGTAAAATTTTGACTTTCATGGGCAAGTGTTGCCATACGGTCTGGATTGTGGTAAAGCATGACGATACAACGAGCCAGGTCATCCAGATTCCCGGGCTCGAAGAATTCGACATTTGCATCGCTGAAATAAGCCTGGATGGTGGTTGTTCGAGCGGCAACCACGGGCAGCTCCATTGCAGCGTATTCCATCAACTTGGTTGGTATTAAACCGTCAGTGAAAACATCAGACCGATAAGGAACTACTCCCAGGTCACAAGAGTTGATGATATCAGGAAGCTCTTCTGCCAGACGCAGAGGCACAATGCTAACATGTTCCTGAAGACCAAGATTGGTCACAAGCTCTCGCAAAGCTGTTAAATATGGACCAGCGCCCACTAACAGTAGATGAATGTCTGGTATTTCTTGCCTAACCTGGTCAATCGCTTGAACTGCCAGATCCAAACCATAACGTTCTTGCATGCTCCCATGATATATCAAACGAAATCTTTCGGGGAAATGCTTGTGGGGTTGAACGTCATTAGAAGGGTGAAAAATCTGATCGTCGGCAACGTTCATTACGACGCTGCACTTGTTCGCCGGAACTCCTCGCTTGATTAATGCCTGCCTCCAATGCTCGCTGACCGTGATGACGTGGTTGGCAAATCTGCACGCCTGTCGTTCCTGCCAACGGATCAGCCGTGCGGTAAACGAGTTGTGGTGCCCAAATCGACCTGTGTAGAACTCAACCATGAGATCATGTAGATCAAGAATTATGGGCACACCGAGTAACTTAGGTATAAGGGTACAGAAAATTAGGAAATCCGGTAGATTATGCACCTGGATGGTAGCATATTTCTTTTTAAAATAAAGCTGGGTGATGCGGATTCCAGCAGATATAAAGAAGCAGAGGTAATGAAGGAATTTCCTGGATACACCGCTACGATTTGTTTGAGCAATTGGGAGGCGGTATTTTTCCCGGTAGATCTTGACGCCCTTATACTCATCAACAGCCGATGCACCCGTCTGGCGGATGCAGATCACATCTACTTTGTATCCTTCTTTAACCAGTGCTTCAGCTTCGCGCTGTACGCGGGTTTCCCCGAGTGGATATAAGGCGAATACGATCATGCAATGACTTTTTGGATGGTTTCTGTCAGATCGAGTCATTATCGTTCTGTTCTACAGCATTATTCATACTCAAACCGGTACCATTATTTCCCAATCAAACGCAACCCATAATCCCAAAGCGTTAGGGCATCTATATCTCCAGTAACAGCTAGAGCACTTTGAGCGCCATCAGGCCAACGTCCCAGTCGTATCAAAGAACAGCCAGTTCCTTCAATCTTATCAAGAACCGCGCGCTCTTGGCTGCCATCATAATTAACCTGGTCGATAAAGCACGAATAAAGCATACTTTCCTGACTGATTTCGACGAGGAAACCTTGTTGGCGTAAGAAATGAAGCAGCTCGATCGAGGTGGAAGGTGACACGCCAATAAAAGGACGCATGGGAGACTGGACATTAAAATGGGTTGCTTTCAACGCCCGGTATCCATTCATCCAGGGAGAACTGGGGATATTAACCTGGACTGCGCGGGCTAACACAGTAGTCCCATTGGGACCATTCACAATACAATGATATTCACCATCATTTTTGGTGGAAACCTCGATAGTGGCCTCGGATCGGGCTTTCCACCAGGTAGCAATTTCATCCAAGCGAGCACACCAAACTTTAGGTGTTAGTGCGCACGCTTTAGATAATACCGCCAAAAGGCCATCCGCACATAGCTTAATCCGTTCTGGATGCAATTGAAGGGTAAACAACTCTCCAAGCTTATAAGATTGCGATAAGATTCGCAGCCAGGTCTCCTTGACAATATCATTTGCTCCACCTAATCGATCAATCAAAATCTCATCATCCGGCAATGAAACGGGGATTTCGACGAGCTGGTCTTTCAACAAAGGCAGGGAGAGTCGTTCGCCAATCCGCCACGGGTTGTAAAACGCTACAGCTTGCTCATAGCCGGTAGTCGCAAATGGATTGAGAGCATCGGGGACTATGACATCCCATAAGATTGGCTGGTTGCTTACATACGAATAGCCAGCGGACTTAATTGCACTGTTTAGGTTACTCTCACGACTCAGGTAAGGGGATCGGAATCCCGTAGGGTTAATTCCCGCTTGAGTAAAAACCTGGCGGGCAAGATGCAAATGAGCTGCCTGTAATTCCGGAGCCAGGTGGGAATAATCTACATGAGTAAAGCCGTGCACAGCGAATTCGAAATTCTTGTCTAAATACTTTGTTATCGTATCACTGTGTCGTTTCAAGGTGACAGCCGTGATAGGAAGTGTCGCCCCACAGTCAAACCGCTGAAGCACATCCGAAAATTGTTGTAACGCACGATCCATTTGGATCGGGGTAAGACTATAACGCTTAGCGATGCTACGGGCACGCTTGATCAAAGCCAATCGTCCCTTGGATTTGAAGGCAAATGTAATTGGATTTGTCACGTCATTCCCACAAAAAGTCAGGCGGGCAAGATAGCAGCAAGTTCACCTTGATAATTGTGTTTGCTAATCCCCGCATATTTCTCGAAAAACACCTGCCAATTGGGCAGCTGTTTGATGAATATCGAATCCGGCTAAGACAGTTTGATGACCTTGTTGTCCTAGTTTGGATCTCAAGGATGGATCGTTAATCAGCCTTTCAATCGCTAACGCTAGCGCATGTGTATCACGTTCGGGTACCAACAATCCATTGTCTCCATCACGAACTAGCTCTGGATTACCCGTCACCGGTGTTGTGATGATCGGGACTTGCATGGCCATAGCCTCCAATAATACATTCGGCATCCCATCGCGATCGCCACTTTTGGCGATAACACAGGCTAGAACAAAGATATCGCTATGATGGTAGAGATTCTGAACTTCTGTTTGATTCATAGCGCCTAATAGCTTGACGCATTCTTGTAATCCGAGTCCATTAATACGTGCCTGAAGGCTCTCCAGCAATCTGCCTCTACCGACTATAGAGCATTGGAATTTATACCCTCTGGTAGATAATAGTTTACACGCATCAATGAGATATTCATGGCCTTTCTTCTCTTCCAAACGACCGACAGACATTATGCGAATTGTGTTATCTTCAGTGGGCACGTGCCCGGGGGTGAATTCTAGAGGATCTAGCCCATAATGGACAATATGGATATCTTCTGGATGCCACCTCGGGCACAGATTAGCGAGATATTTTCGGTGATATTCGGAAACTGTGATGATGGCGGTTGCCAGTTCGAGTTGGCGCCGAACGCAATATGGGTTGCGATAGAAGATATCCCAGGCGTGCGCATGCAAGCTGTATGTAATTCCGGTTAAGTCAGCGGCAATTTGTGCAGCAATTCCATTCACCCACACAAAGTGGGCATGAATGTGATCAACCTTCATTTCCTGTATCTGCTTGGCGAAATAAACTGATTTTGGGAACATGATAAAAACGCGCATCAAGGTCTGCGGTTCTGGCATTGATTGCCAGATAGCTCGAATGAATGCACGGATATATTTTATAGGGGACCGAAGAAAAAAATAGAATTGGGCAAGGAGGAGTTTTATGGAAAACAAAAAAGGGCTGTAATGTACAAAAGGCATCATCGCTTGGACTTGCTGATGCATTGTCGGAGACGGTAAAGGTGGTGCTAATGAAAAGACCTGCACATCCAAGCCGAGCTCGCGTAAGTGGATCATCTCACGTAAAATAAATGTTTCGGTCAATCTGGGAAAGCGAGGCAGATAATATGCAACCTTTAATTGTTCTGGCATTGAAAACTCACCTCAA
>Ga0154777_1044_pt1 | contig 16459 bp, 8 predicted proteins | sample Rifle2008BG16ft_FD_105785 | JGI IMG/M metagenome (GOLD analysis project Ga0154777, IMG submission 105785) | Chloroflexi bacterium RBG_16_47_49 | reverse complement strand
GGTGCGTCCTTACTTTGTATATATCAAGTCAGCAGCAATAGCCCAAGATTGCAACGAATCGCTTATACCGGGACCGATTCCACCTTTCCAGAAGAAATCCCTGAACAAGATATCTCACATCTACAGTCACCAGTTTTATGGGTCAAAGGTAAACGGGCAATGATCAACCTCCAACGGCTGGCGCATGCCTCGAATACCAGCTACATCGCCTCAGCACCCATCGGTGAGACAAACGCATTCATTGGGTTGGTGATAGCTTCGGGTGAGAACTCGGCACCCTCGCCCAATCTCTTACCCCAATTGACATTCTTGTCGTCGCAAATTAATAATATAATCCAAGGCCATGCCCTCAACACTCAGCTCCGACAGGATATTCAAGAATATCTGACTAAAGTCCTGATCAATAATGCCATCTACAATACCATGGAAGATGGAGTGATTATCCTTTCTCCGGAATTAACAATTTCATCATTAAATCCATCGGCAGAATTATATTTGGGTTATGCAACAGTGGAAGTCTCAGGACAAAAAATTGAAAATGTATTGATTGGCAGCGAGGACTTGAAAGCCTCCTTCCAGGTGGTTATTAATGAACAACGTATCGGTAGCATTGGCAGCATAAAACTGTACCGTCGCAATGGAGAATCCTTCCAGGCTAATTTGCGTATCATCCCCATCGTCAATGACGATATCATCAACAGCATAATTATCTTATTCCATGACCTGAGCGATCAGGAAGAGTATCGTCTTAAGAACCAGCAACTTGAACAGAGAGCTATCCTGGGTGAAGTGACTGCCAGCTTTGCCCACGAAGTAAGGAATCCGATTAATAATATTTTTACCGGTCTGCAGTTATTGGCTATTAATTTGCCGCCCGATGATCCAAATCAGAAAAACATTGCCCGGCTTGAAGAAGATTGTGAGCGCCTCACATCTCTGGTAAAATCGAGCCTGATATTTGTGCGTCCGATGGAATACAAGCCTGAATCTATTACCCTTAGCCAGTTGGTGTCAAACCTGCTTGAACGCTGGCGTTCGAGGTTGGTTAAATTAAATATCAAATACCAGGTCCAGGCTGATCAATCAATCCCTCCAATCGAAGGAGATTATCGCGCTCTGGAACAAGTATTTACCAACTTGATCAATAATGCGATTGAAGCTATGGAATCAACCGGCGGTATGCTTTCTATAAAGTTCAGACATGCAACGGAGGGCGAAGAACAAGCTCATATCGAGGTCAGTATTTCTGATACCGGTCCGGGCATCCCGGCTGAATTACGGGAGAAGATTTTTGAGCCATTCTTCACTACCAAGCAGCATGGGACGGGACTGGGTTTGGCAATTGTAAAACGGATTGTAACTGCCCATAAAGGCTCAATTTATGTGAATAGTATATTAGGTGGAACGAATTTTGTGGTTCAATTCCCTTGTGTATGATAAATCCTTTTCTTCTATGGATAATCAATGACGGCTACAATACTAATTGTCGACGATGAAGTGAATGCCCGTCTAAATATAGGCGGATTTCTGACCACACGTGGGTATGAGGTCCTGGAGGCTGCCACTCTGGCCGAAGCGCGTGAGCAGCTCAGATTAGGAAGCGCCGATATTGTATTATTGGATGTTGAGTTGCCTGATGGCTATGGACCCACCCTGCTCGGGGAAACCGCACATCTCCCGATGCGCCCACCGATTATTATCATCACCGCCTTCGGCCATATCGACATGGCAGTTGAAGCCATGAAGAATGGTGCCCACGATTTTCTGCAGAAACCCGTGCAGCTCGCATCCTTAGAAAAATCCATCCAACGCGCCCAGGAAATCGTGGCTATGCGCAGGGAACTTGTCCACTTGCGTGAGTCACAACACAAAGAATACTCATCCATGGTCTGCGTGAATCCTGCCATACAGCTCGTGATGCACCAGGCCCAACGTGCTGCCGCAGCCTCTGTATCTGTGTTGATCACAGGCGAAACCGGTACTGGCAAGGAAGTGCTTGCCAACGCAATCCATCAACTCGGACCCCGTGCGAATAAGCCATTCATCGCCATCAACTGTGCTGCCATTCAAAGCACCGTGCTTGAGTCAGAGTTATTTGGTTATGAAGCCGGCGCATTCACCAGTGCGGAAAAAAGAAAATTAGGCTTGATGGAAGTTGCCGATCAAGGGATCCTATTTTTGGATGAAATATCTTCCATGCCCGTCGATATGCAAGCTAAATTATTGCGTGCCATCGAAGAGCAAAAATTCCGCCGTGTTGGGGGGACCGTTGAAGTACATGTGGATGTGCAGATCATTGCCGCCTCCAACCGTGATTTGATCGCCGCCATGGAAAAAGGCGAGTTTCGTCATGATCTTTACTACCGCCTCAAAGTAGTGGACTTGCATCTCCCACCTATCAAAGATCGTAAGGATGATATTCCAGAACTGGTTGGTCTCTTCATCAGGCAAAATAATCAGCGTTTGGGTGTAAATATTCAGGATATAACCCCACGCGCCATGGAAGCTTTGATCAATCACACCTGGCCAGGAAATATCAGAGAATTGAAGAATGTTATCGAACGCGCCATGTTATTTTGCGATGATAGTTCCATCGATCTGCCTCACCTTCCGGCTGATGTGATAAAAGCCTCCCAATAAAAAAACCATCCTGGTCAATTTCCCAGGATGGTTTTAGCATCAAGCCTCTATTGATCCCAAATGGAATAACTTCTTGTGAAGCATACTTGTGGAGTGACTGCTCCGAGTACACACACTTCATACTGAATGATGGCACCATTCGGTCCATTGATTGGATCAAGTTCGATACTCGTTATCCCCCCCTCCCCGGGCGGGTTTAGTTGGTAAGTTTTTGTGATCCCATCAGGTCGCGTTACAACCAGGGATAACTCAATACCGCTCACCGGTGCATCATTCTGAGATGCTTCGATGTTTATCACCTGCCTCTGGCCTGACGGGATCAGGGGATATTGTTCCCAAACATTGATCTGTAGGGCATCGGTCAGGGTTGAAGCTCCTATGTTGGTGCTGGTTCCATTGGTCACATATTCAGTCCCAAGCTCATGCAATCTGATGCGCAGGAGCTCAGGCGCTGTTGGATGATATTCAAGACATAGGTGGGTATAACATTGAAAGTAACCACCGTCTGACAGGAGGCGATATTCATTGATTGGGTAACCGGAATATGCCATATTCCCGTGCTCTTCTATATAGGTAATAAATAACTTTGGGACATTGTAGCCAAGGCCCTCTCCTATTGGATAGAAAGCTAACCAATCAGCTTTGGTTTCCGTGGTTGGCTCGTCAGATTGGATTCCAAGCCAACTTGGCAAAGGTCTAAGCTTGATTTGATAACCATCGGATGGATCAATAAACAGAGCCACATTTTCGAACACCATATCAAAATTTCCATCCGCAGCCATGTTGGGTGATGCCAGTGGCGCGCCGGTAAACCCGTAACCGAGGCGTTCAGACTCTTGTAAAAATAATTGTTCTGTCTCACTAAAGTCTCTCGAATATGAAGCACTTGGTGGGGCTGAGTCTGGTCCCAGATATTGGCAATTATCACCGCACATCCAGTATCCATAAGGCATTAACTGGATCTGCCCAGGTGAATCAGTATATTTACGGAAAAATCCTATCCCATCAAAATATTGCTCGTATTGTTGCTCTGACTCATTCGCTCTCACACTCGTCACCGGCAAGCCAATAATTTCCGATCCATAGCGGTTGTAAAACGGCAGTACTTCCTCCCAGATCCGATGCCCATTCACATACGGTTGATTGGGATCCGAAGGAGCAGGTTCAATTAGATCGTTGAGATTCCATTCAATCGATGCCGATGCAGAAAAGTGGAAGCGAGTAAGCGTCGTTTGATTCGGATCATAGACCATAAGACCCGCTACAACATATTGATACGTGATATTTTGTTTCACAAAGGGAGGGGAAATTGCCGGACCCAGGTTAGAAACACCCCCAAATTCCCGGTAAAAATCCAAAAATGTCGGATCTACCGCATAGGTACCGGAAGAGGATGAACCGGCTGATGAATTACAAGCATTTAAGGAAACAATGATAAGCAAGCTGAAGAATAAAAGTGTCAACTTGCTTTTCAATGAAAACATACTCCTCCACACCCGTGAATCAACAGCAATGGTCAAAATAGAGAGCAGACATTTTCCCAAGACACCCTGGAGAAGATTGCTGCTCTAGAGATTCATTATACATTGAATCAAATCATCTGGATAGTAACCGAGATTGCAGTTGACTGGCATAGCTCTTGCATCAAGACTGATCAAGAACATAAAGAGGATTAATGGACGCGACACAAACTCCCCCCGCTAAGACACGCTATGGTTTTTATTATTATCCGGATACCGTGCATTATTCAGAGAATGATATTCACACATGGCTACCCGAATTAAAAGCACTGGGTGCAAGCTGGTTAACCTTATTGGCACCTACCGACCGTGCCATTCCAGAATTATTTATTCGCCGGATAATTGAAGCGGGTATTCAACCGGTTTTACACTTGCCACTCTCTACGACCAGATCGGGAGGTTCGGATGAATTAAACGTGCTCTTCAATGCCTATGCACATTGGGGTGTCAAATATATCACCCTTTTTGACCGCCCAAACCTGCTAAAAAATTGGTCGCCCTCCAATTGGGCAAAGAATAATCTGGTTGACAGGTTTCTCGATAGTTTTATCCCAATTGCTGAGGATGCACGCCAGGCAGGTTTAATTCCAGCTTTTCCACCCTTGGAGCCAGGTGGTGATTATTGGGATACTGCTTTCTTATTTGCTGCGCTCCAAGGACTACAGCGGCGTGGTCACATGGATCTATTGAACCAGCTTGCGCTATCAGCCTATGCCTGGTCGGGTAACCGGTCACCCAATTGGGGAGCGGGTGGACCGGAACGATGGCCAAGCACGCGACCCTATCTAACTCCCCAAAATTCTGAGGATCACCTGGGTTTCCGCATATTTGATTGGTATCTGGCTGTCAGTGAAGCTGCCATCGGGATTCAATGCCCCATCCTCCTGCTTGCAGCGGGCAGCATGATTGGTGACCAGCTGGATCCCAGGTCTCCTGCAGTCGATATTCACGCCCACACCTGGCAGAATATGACTCTTGTACAATTAATGTCTGGGCGTTCCCAGGAATTTGATCCCGTACCGCCTCAGGTCATATGTTGCAATTTCTGGCTGCTTTCCACCGTAGCAACCGACGGCCAATTGAACAATGCCTGGTACAAACCAGACAACACTCAGCTTCCAGTTGTTAGTAAGTTGAAGGAATGGGTAGCAAACGGGGGTACCGATCCTTCATCAGCAGCAAAATCAATCCTATCATCTAAAATGAGTCATGATGGATTACGACCGATCTCTCATTACCTTTTACTTCCAAATTTTGAATGGGGTGCTGCGGACTGGCACTTGGAGGCCATCCGTCCATTTATCAAGAAATACCAACCGACCATTGGATTTTCGCCTGTAGAAGCCTCACACGCCAAGAAAGTGACCGTAATTGGAGGGGCCTCAAGCATCCCTGAATCTATTATTGATGGGTTGCTGGCTGCTGGTTGTATTGTTGAACAAATCAATCCAGATGGTATGAATATTGCATCCTAATTGGCATCCCAAACGACGCTATAGAACCAGATGAACTTATTACCTGATCAGGTAAATCAAATCGATTAGTAGAAAAAGGTGACCTTATGAATGACATGATCTATAACCTCCAACGAAAGAGCTCTTCACCCTATAACCTCCCTAACGACTTCAATCCATTGTACGCTAACGTCCACAAACCTTCTCTGAAAGTACTTGGGTTGGGTGGAGGTGGCTCAAACGCAATTAACCGCATGATTGAGCTTGGGCTCTCCGGTGTGGATTTCATTGTCGCCAATACGGATGCACAGGCATTGAATAACAGCCTTGCACCCACAAAAATCCAGCTGGGACCAAAAACCACGCGCGGGTTGGGAGCCGGCGGTAACCCCGAGGTAGGACAAAACGCGGCTGAAGAAAGCTCGAAACTGATCGCTGCCGCACTTGAGGGAGCCGACATGGTTTTCCTGACTGCAGGAATGGGCGGTGGAACCGGGACTGGCTCAATCGCTGTTGCTGCAAAAATTGCCCGTTCAATCGGTGCAGTTACCATTGCCGTAGTGACAATGCCATTTTCCTTCGAAATGGGTCGTAGGCAACGTAATGCAAGCGATGGAATCAAGCGCCTCCGGCCAAACACAGATACATTGATCGCCATCCCGAATGACCGGCTCCTTTATGTCGCACCCCGCGACCTTCCGCTGGATACAGCATTTCGTCTGGCAGATGATGTATTGCGCCAGGCTGTCCAGGGTATTACCGAGTTGATCACCACACCCGGGATGATCAACGTTGACTTTGCGAATGTCCGAAACTTAATGAAATTGGGTGGTGGAGCCCTCATGTCAATCGGACAAGGCGAAGGTGATGACAAAGCCCTGAAAGCGATAGACCAAGCCCTTCATCATCCTTTGCTGGAAGCAACTTCCATCGATAACGCCGCTGGCATACTGGTGAACTTTACCTGCGGTACTGAATTATCTCTGGTAGAAGTCGAGAAAGCCCTTACCCACCTGCAAGCACAGGCGGGTGGTAAAGCTGAAATTGTTTTGGGTGTGGTGAGTGATCCCAAATTACAGGATCGCGTTGAAGCGATTCTGGTGATCACAGGTTTAGGCTCGCCTACCCTTGAGGAGACCCTTTCGAAAGTCGAGGGCAGGAAACTACCTGTTACGCATCCCGCTACCCCTGCCTCAAATACTTTCGAAATGAATACGCCCCAATATCCGGTTGAGACCAATTGGGATGAGGAATTAACCGTCTCTTCCAACGATTTGGATATACCCGCATTCTTGAGACGCGGCCGAAGAATCGCCATTAAAACAACAGGATAACCTGTATGAACCTGAACTCGAATGCCATCTTCAACCGTGTTGAGATCATTTTCTACGCAACCCTTACTGCCTGTATGAGTGGGGTAAATCGCATTCGCGTTTACATTGATCATCTGGTGAAAGTTCCCGATCAGATTTTATTGGACGAACAAGTAAACTCCGTGCCGATTACTGATGTAGAACCAGAAAAAAACCAAATAACTCCTTGGACATACATCAGTCAAGCTCTGCTACCTCTCGTTATTTGGATAGTCTTGGGCTTTGCAGCAGGCTTTTTAATTGGAATGCTCAGGCCCAGGTGATGGAATAATGAAAAATCAGGTCACCCTGAGCTTTTTGCTTTTTATAGGTTCCCTGGTACTGGGTTATTCAATCAGTTCCACGTTCTATCATTCTGATCAGGTCGATTTATCCGATGCTGCACATCTGATGAAAACATGGAGCTCAGATTCGATCCCTTCAATGAATAATGGTCAGCGTAGCGTCCTGCTCATCGGTGTAGACAGCACAGATACATTCAAAGCTCAGCTGGTTAGCTTGTGGTTGGTGACAAACTTGCCCTCTGATTCAACTTTACGCATGTTACCCATCTTCCCTGCTGGCGATAAGACCATCTCGGATATAGGTAGGCAGTTGCACCGTTCATTCGATATTGCTCCGGAAAATGGTCAAATGGCTCTTAACCAGGATTTCATTAAAGTGCTCGAAGAGAATAATTATTGGTGGAGTGGCTATATCATTTTCGATCATGTTGCATTAACGACCATGCTGGATCTCCTCGGCGGAGTAGAGGTGAATGGCAAGACTATCCCTGCGTATCAGGCGATCCAGGAATATCCCAATGTTATAAAAGATCCTTTAACTGCCTTTTCTACCCAACTGGCTATAGTACAAACCGCTTGTCATAGATTAACCGGCTTATCGCGAAATCCTGATTGGTCGCCAGTGATTTCACTGATTCCAACCCATCTGCTAACAGATCTGGATATCCCCCAGTTAGTGCTGGAGTGGGAGACATTATTCTCCAGTAAGCATAGTCCGAATTGCAGGTTTCCAACTTTGGAAATATCGATGATTGATAATTAATCCAGCCTGTTCTCGGACATTTGGAACTACGATTAGTGAGGTAACCATGGAAAATATAAACGCACACGATTTGCAGTTATTCATGCTCATAGGCACCTTTTTACTGGGCAGCATCACTTTCCTGCTTGGCCTGGCGATCCTGATGTATGGGGCTTGGGGAAAGGACTTGCGTACAATTGCCGACCAGACCACTCGCCTGGCACAAAAGGGTATTGCAGAGGAGATCGCCGGTTTGGTTGGAAATGCTTCCACATTGATGACCACCCTCAATGACTTAATGCGTACCTCCAATGGCATCGGTTTTTATCTGACACTTATTGGTGCATTGTTGATGTTGCTTTCCAGCCTGGTGCTATTAAACATAATATAGATGAATATGATAACGAACAAGACCATCGATCGAATAACGGAACTTCTCCGGAATTCAGATCTGACCTGGTTGTTACCAAACCTCAGGCAGGATTTTGTGGTTTGGAACAGTTTGAATGATCCTGAATTTTATGAGAATTTCACTCAGTTGAAACCAGCCGGATCGAAATACACTCCCTCTGATTTCTCTCCCAGCCGGCTTGCTCTCCTCGCCTTGGATCAAATCAACGCTCTGAACAAAGCTCCGAGGGATTTACTGGATGCTATTGATGATCAGGTCCTTCAAACGGCTATTCGCAGTTTTAATGACCAAATTTTAATTCAAGGAAATTCGCAAAATTTGGCATCCACCGGTCACATTGCCCTGGCACTGCTTTACAAATACCGCACGACAAACTCTTGGAATGGACTATTGGACACGATCCAGGATAATCCAGGCGCTCATTGGTTGTCTCCCTTGGTCTGCCTCTACGGATTCATTGAGCAAGAAGCTGGATTACTTAACTCCCTCGTACAACCGGATGCCTCCTTTATGCGTTTGGAGCTGGCGATACATGTTGTATTGAGCAATCCTATCTTGCCTAATGATCAGATTGCCATTTTGATGGGGTTATGCCACGGGACATATGGGGATCTCCTTCCAGCCCGCGAACGTTTATTATTGGTCCGATTGTTATATGAGCAACGCCCACAAGCCGCGATTGATTTCTGCTTGAAATGGATTGAGATCCATCCTGGTCTGATCAAGCCGGTCCGAAAAAATCGTAATATTCCAATTGAAAATATTACTCGACTGGCTGAAGACCTGTTCCTGGTTGAAGCGTATAAAGTTGCCGGTAAAAATCACAATCTACCTGAATTATTGGCGAATGAAAAAGAAATCACTCAAATTGTGTCTGCAGGTCTCATTAATCATTATGCCTCCCAAATCACCCAAGTTCATAAAGGTAAATCATTCACCCATGAATTATCTGAAATTCGTGATCAAGTTATTCAGCTGAATGGTCATCACCCATCCTCAGAGATAATTTCACCAAATCAGGCAGAATTGGCATTACTCCTGGCCAATCAAGGCTTTGTTGATGAAGCCAATCAATTACTTCCAAATCCAGATGCGCCTCTGTCGGATAACCCAGATATTCTATACGCTATTGCAACCATCTCAGAAAGTTCTGGTAATCATCAACGTGCCAGTGAGGCAGTTATTCGGCTTATGGATATCCTGCAGCAGAAGCCCTCAATTGGCGCTATTCCGATCTGGGGTGATTATTTATCCCAGGTCAACCTGGGTAAATTGCTTCTGGATATGCACAAACCAGATCAAGCAGCCTATATCTTCAATCATTCCCTAAAAACCTGTCCGAATGATATGACCCTCCTGAAATTACTGGCTGATGGATATCGGCTCTCCCATCAGGACCAGGAAGCCGCCGAAAGCTTAAGCGCCCTGGTTTCTTTGAATCCGGCTGAGATGGACCACCGGCGGCTATTTGCCCAGTCATTGGAAACGATCGGTGATTGGGAAGCTGCTCTAAATGAAAGATCATTTATCGTCGATTCAAGCCAGGAAAGATCCAAAACCCTCCCTGCTGATGATGTATATGCTTATGCCAAATGTGCTCTTAATGCCAATCATCCTGAATTAACGTTGAACATATGTAATAGTCTCCTGATTAAAGATCAGGAGGACAGCCAGGCGATGATTTATTCTGGCGAAGCAAATTTGCGATTAGGAGAGACGGATAAAGGGATGGAATTCTTGATCCGGGCGACCCAGGTTACTCCCCAGTTTTCCGAGGCCTGGTTGGCGCTGGCAAACGCACAAAAGAAAATCTACCCTTCGAAAACAGTGATCGAGACTCTAATTCATGCCAACCAATCAGTTCCAGATTCAGCTCAAATCCACTTTTCACTGGGCGATTTATATCTACAGGATAATACCCCCACGCTTGCATTGCCGGAATTACAAACCGCAGTAACCCTCTCGCCAGAGGACCCGCAAATTTTGGTGCGTTATGGGCAGGCATTGAAGCTACTTGGTCACGTCGAACAGAGCTGTGAAGTCTTTTCGAAAGCTTATCACTTTGAGCCGAAATTTCCAGGATTGGCTCAGCAATATGCAAAAATTCTGCTTGATATGGGCGAGCTGGAAAAAGCTATTCCACCACTTGAATTGCTGATTGACCTGAATGCTTCACAGGATCCAACTTCGTATCTGGATTATGCCCGTTGCGTTTTATCACTCAATAAGCTGGGTTCAACCAATATCCCGCCAATGAAAGCCTTGATTGCCCTCAATGAAGCTCTTCAAATTGATCCTGATATTTCAGAAGCCAAAGCGCTGATCGCAGAAACATTGGCCAGTAACGGAGATAACGAATTGGCTTTCCAGGCTTACCGCGAAGCCTTGGATACCTCATTGATCGAAGATAAAATATGGTTTGAGCGGTTATCATTTGGGTTCGGTAGCGTAGCAAGCTCGATCGGAAAGCATGATATTGCTATTGCTGCTCTTCAAGAAGCCAGTCAGGTCAATCCCAGCAATCCCGCAATATTCAAGGCTCTATCGGATGCTTATCTGGCAGGCGACTTGCCAGAGGACGCTATCCGGGCAGCCCGAAATGTATTGGTACTTGATGGAGAGGATCCGGATAACCTTGCATGGTTTGCACATCAGGCTCACATCCTCATTCACAAACAAGGATCAGATCTCACCAATGTCCCTGTTTCTATTTCCAGTACTCTGCCATCGGAAGCGCTCAATGCCCTCGCAAAAGCATTGCAATTGGCGCCTACACGCACAGATTTATTAGTCCAGCTCGGCAACTTCCAATCCAGCATTGGTAATCTCGCTGATGCTCAAGCGACGTTCGCGTCCATCGCTTTGTATGATTTTGCCGCTGTGGATGATCTTAAAATTGCTGCGGATTATTTGAGTGCTATAGGTGACCACGACGCGGCTATTGCATGCCTCGAACATGGGATTTCACAAGTCCAGAACACTTTTGATAAAAATGATCCATCACTTTTTACCAAACTCGCCCAGCAATATGTAAAAGATAACGATCATACCTCCGCCATTAACACCCTGAATAAAGGACTGGTTAACCTTCCAGATGATGGCTCATTGGTTTCTCTAAAAATCGATATCTTATTAGGCTTGGGTCAATCCATCGAAGCATTAAACTGCATCGAGAATGCCATTCAGACAAATACTGAAGCTAAGCCGAGTATCGATCTCCTTTTCCTGGCCTCGAAAATTAATCGCTCAATCGGTGATTTCTCAGCTGCGATTAAATATGCCCAAAAAGGTATCTCCTCCTCCGGTAATGCAGGCGGTGAAGGCGGTCTGTCCACACTTCCCACCCGGTATCGGATCCTTATTGCAGAAATTTATCGGGCACTCGTACAGCCAGAACAAGCTAATCGGATCGTCCATAGTGAACCTGCCCTATCCGCCTCTGATTTTACGGACGAGTTAGATTACCTCGATTACATATGTCTTCACACTGAGTTGGCATTGGAAACCGGAGACCAGATCAGACCAGATTTTCAAGATTTACAACTTGAATCATCAAATCCATCTTTCTCCCGGTTGATGGCGATTAAAGCACGCTTGCTAAACAAAGCTGGTAATTACAAACAGGCAGAGCAGATCTTTCAAATTGCTCTCAACAATTTCATTAAGCATGATTATCCTGATAACTTGCCTAACTGGACCATTTCTTATTCAAAGTACTTGACCATGAATTCTTTGGTCGAGACTGCCCTTGATTTAGGACTATGGGAAAAAGCCGTAAGCGTTGTCCAACAAATTGTAGAATCCTCATCCAGTGAACCTCTGTCTCATCTAAACCTTGCCAAAGCGATCGTACTCAAAGCGGAATTCTATAACCTGTGCGAGATCACAGAAGTCTTCAATCACAAACCAGCGATCGATACTATATCTGCCGAAGTTTATAACGAGTTCACAAATCATCTTGGAAGTGTAAAGACAATTTTGGAATCTTATAAGACTGAGCTATTCATCCCTGGATATGAGCTGACGGATGATCAAATCTATAGATGGCAGTCTCGGGCTGACATTGCCTTCAAAAAATATGAGGATTCTACCTTTGACCCAATGGATACCCTCGCCCACCAGCTCACCCCTGGGGATTCTGCGGCGATGATCTATCATCTGCACCAAATAGATATGCGCGTGCCGGATAGCGATTCGATCAGCAGAATAATTAAGATTGCTCGATCATTTCCAAGGAACCCGGCAGTACTCTTGCAGGTAGCGTTGGCGATACACAATGAAAATCCTGCGGATGCGATGAAGTCCCTAAAGTCGGTCTTGGAACAAAATCCCTATGCAAAAGGTCCCATTATCGCATTCTGCAATATTTTGATAGCCAAGATTGCGCTAAACCTTGAAGAATATGATGCTGCGCAAGAATCAGTTGAAAATGCCATTGAAATCTGGCAGGATGAACCTGGTTGGCATACTCTCGCAGCCCAAATCTACAAACGTAATGCTGATGCCAGTGGTGCCATCAATCATTTGTTGGAAGCGACCAAACTGGCACCCAAAGAAATATCCCATCACATGGAATTGGGTAAGATTTATTTCGAGAATGCAGATGATGATCCACGCATGCTTACGCAAGCCCTCAAATCCTTTGAGAGTGCACTCGAATTAGAGTCTCAGCATGTACCAGCATTAATATTACTTGCCAATACCCAATGCTTCTTGAATGACCTTGAAAAGGCAGAGCAAAACGCCCGCGACGCATTAATGCTGGCTCCTGATCGAGCGGATATATATCAGCTCCTGGGTGAAATTTCGATCAGAAATAACGATTTTCAGGGAGCATATGAATATGCAAATAAAGCCGTCCACCTCAGCCCCAAGGACCTTCAATCGACGATCATCCTGGCGCGCGCCTTGTCAGCCCTTGGCAGGCATAATGAGGCGCTTACCAAATTAAATACCATGCTTCCAGCTGCTCCAGACTCAAGACTGCTCCACTTGGAACGGGTTAGCATTTTACGAAAAATAAATGGCGCCAGGGCTGGGTTGAATGAACTTAAAACATTGGTAAATTCTTATCCGGAAGATTTCAACATTTTAAACGCGCTTGCCAAATCGTACATTGACGTTGGAGAGTCAGAAAATGCCGTCAATATCGCCCAGCAAGCATTAAAAGCCCACACAGAAAAAACACCCCGCAACGAGCAGGCAAACTTACATTTGTTGATCGGACAGGTGTTACTCCAATCTGGACAATTGGACCAATCCATCCATCACCTGAGTGAAGCTATTCAGTTGGCACCTGATCGGTTGGAACCGTATCTCGAGCTGGGTCTGGCACGCAAGGAACGGCGTGAATACCAACAAGCACTCCAGATTTTCGAACAGGCGACTTCGATTGCCCCTGACGATCCCCGTGCTCCCTTTCAGGCAGGGTTAGCCTTGAAGGAGAGTAAGGATTACAAGTCATCTGAAACGATGCTACGCCGCGCCGTAAGCCTGGCTCCCCATGACCTGAATATTCGCCGCCAGTTAGCTGCTGTGGTAGCTTTGAACCTTGTCCATAATCCCCGAACGGTAAGGAACTAAGCCATATGAACGGGATATCGCAGACCGCTCCTTCCTCCAATCACCCAATGTCCCGTGAGCTTCTCCTAACTCTCCTCGATGCTGCATTACGCACCGATGAGCTACGCTATGCGCGCAGATTATGCACAGCCTGGATGGCAATCTATCCTGGTGACCTTCAAGTAAATCTACTATCCGCACGTGCATTTTATAAGGAAAAAACACCTGCCTTACAGCTGCATGCTTTGCCCATATTGGAAGATTTATGCAAGCTTGATCCGGAATATCTGGAAGCGCAGGAATTACTTGCTGAGGTTCGACTGCTCGCTGGAACAAATAATCATCTGGTTGCCAAAGCCTGTGCAAATGCTCTGTCTCACGGTCATGAGGTCAAAACCGGGACGAATGGACGCGTCTCTTCGTGGGCAAAATATGTGCATGAGGCCCGCACTGCCTTACATAATGTCAGGTCTGGGGATTACCAGGCGATTGATAAAGCTGAATATTTTATCCATAAGGCATTGATAGAAAACCCGGATACACCTCTCGCAGCTGTGGTACATCTGAGATTGATCGAATCAAAAGCCTCGATGCCTAAAATGGCTATACGCAGCCTGGCACAGATCTACCATGAACGCTGGCCGGATTGTCTCCAGTTCCTGCTCTCCCTCTCCAACGAATTTATGGAATCGGGGGAATCCAATCTGGCAGTTAATATGCTCCACCAGGCTGTTTCAAAAGACATCTCTGGTCAGGTCCCAAAAAGGATGTGGGGAAATAATCACCAGTATGCCTCGCTCTGGCCGGCAAGTCTCGAAGCTACCAATTCGGGACCGAACAGCCCCCAGAACATCCCCATTCCGGCTGCTGTTGCCTCTTATCTGGGTTGGAATCAGATTCCTGCGAGGATTGGTGGATTTGATAATAATCATTCCCCGGAAAAATTTACCTTTCCAGGACGGTCAAGCTCTGGATATATTAATCAACTAATATCCCAGCCCGCTTACGTAGCCCATTCCTACCTTAGTGATGTAGATGCTCATCCATTGAGTGAGCAGGCACAGACGGTGCAGACCGAATGGGAACGCCTGGCGGACGAGTTAAAACGACCTCACCTGGCTCGCGAAGATGGGCGTTTCCCGGTCTACGTCATATTCAGCACTCGCGGTGGATTGGAATCACATTATGGTTCGTCTGCCTTCCAGGTTATTGACGCTGAATTAAAGAAGTTAGTCGGTGTCATCCATGGTCACAAAATCAACCAGGAGTATTGGGGATCATTGTTACTTTATGCGGATGATGCAACCTACACGCAACCCCTTGAGCTTCAACCTGCTCCGTATAATGATCCCTGGCAATTAAAGCTGGTTTTAGCAGATCTAGATGCTGCATTGGAAAAACGTGGGGAGCGGATTGGTGCGTTGCTCATCGTTGGCGGTCCGGAAATCGTCCCATTCCATCACCTCCCCAACCCGGTGGAAGATGCGGATGCAGATGTCCCCTCCGACAATCCCTACGCTGCCAGGGATAGCAATTACTTCATCAGTGATTGGCCTGTCGGACGGGTCTCTGGAGGATCAGTCACAGATCCTGCCCATCTGATCACGATCTTAAAAGAATTAATCAATCGCTATGATCCACGCGCGAATAAGTTCGCCTGGTATCACCGCCTGGTTCAATACCTCCAGGAATTATTTAGAAGGGGTATCTCAAAAAAACTGTCAAGTTTCGGCTACACCGCAGCGGTGTGGCGTCGAGCTTCGTTATCAGTTTTTCGGTCGATTGGTGAATCCCGCGATCTATTGGTATCACCACCCACCCACGCCTGCGAACTTCCAGACCCGGTCTTTACGGATGAGTTTCATTTGAAAGATTCAGCAGACCCAGCCTCCTGCCTTTCACTACCCAAGGCTCGCTTGGGATATTTCAATCTCCATGGTGTTCCGGATGGGAGCGAATGGTATGGGCAAAGCGATCCCGCTGTACTTGAAGATGGTCCGGATTTTCCAGTTGCATTGCGCCCGGGTGATATCCAAAACTGTGGCTCTGCGCCTCGCTTGGTTTTCACAGAAGCATGTTACGGTGCAAACATCACCGGAAAAACGATTGATGAGGCCATAGCTCTAAAATTCCTCGCCTCAGGCACGCACGCCGTGATTGGTTCCACATGTATTTCATACGGTTCCCTGGCTGCGCCGTTAAGTTCCGCCGATCTGTTGGGTCGTGTTTTTTGGAGCCTGCTACAGGAAGGCTTTACGGCTGGTGAATCACTCAGGAGGGCAAAGATCCATCTCACTCGCGAAATGCACAACCGCCAGGGATTCCTGGATGCTGAAGACCAAAAAACACTGATTTCCTTTGTGCTGTGTGGAGACCCATTGGCACAACCATTCCGCCCCAGGATCAGTCCCAAGATCATGCCTCACTTATCTGACGCAGCAGTTCCGGTTCCAACAGTCTGCGAGCATACCT
>Ga0154777_1124_pt1 | contig 16987 bp, 13 predicted proteins | sample Rifle2008BG16ft_FD_105785 | JGI IMG/M metagenome (GOLD analysis project Ga0154777, IMG submission 105785) | Chloroflexi bacterium RBG_16_47_49 | reverse complement strand
TCACACCAGCACCGACGGTCAGACCGCCTTCGCGGATGGCGAACTTGGAACCTTGCTCCAAAGCCACCGGTACGATCAATTCAACTTCCAGGTTCACATTGTCTCCCGGCATCACCATCTCCACCCCTTCGGGCAGCTTGATGTTACCGGTCACATCCATAGTGCGGATGTAAAATTGCGGTCGATAACCCGTGAAGAAAGCCTTGTGCCGTCCACCTTCTTCCTTGCGCAGCACATACACTTCACTCATGAACTTGGTGTGCGGGGTGATCGAACCCGGCTTGGCAACCACCTGACCACGCTCCACGTCGGTGCGCTCAATGCCGCGCAGCAGGATGCCCGCATTATCTCCAGCTTGCACCTGGTCCAGTTCTTTGTGGAACATCTCTGTGCCCGTGATCACCGAACTCATGCTCTTCTCTCGCAGCCCGACGATCTCCACGGGTTCACCCTTCTTGGCTACGCCGCGCTCCACTCTACCGGTCACCACCGTGCCACGCCCCTTGATCGAGAACACATCCTCGATCGGCATCATGAACGGCTTTTCCGTCTCGCGCACAGGCTCCGGGATGTACTCATCCACCACCCGCAAGAGTTCTTTGATGCAGGCATATTCGGGCGCATTCACGTCCGTGCTCGTGCTCTCCAGAGCCAGCAAAGCACTCCCACGCACGATCGGGGTCGTGTCTCCTGGGAACTCGTACTCGTTCAACAGGTCACGCAGCTCCATCTCCACCAGCTCCAGCAGCTCCTCGTCGTCCATCATGTCCACCTTGTTCAGGAAGATCACGATGGCGGGAACTTCCACCTGGCGCGCCAGGAGCACGTGCTCACGCGTCTGCGGCATCGGTCCATCCGGAGCCGCCACCACCAGGATCGCTCCATCCACCTGCGCTGCACCCGTGATCATGTTCTTGATGTAGTCACGGTGCCCAGGCATGTCCACGTGCGCATAGTGCCGCTTGGTAGTCTCATATTCCACGTGGGCAATATTGATCGTGATGCCGCGCTCTTTCTCTTCCGGGGCATTATCGATCGTGTAAAATGACCGGTATTCTGCCTGCCCTAAAAAAGAACAGTACTTCGTGATCGCAGCCGTCAAGGTCGTCTTCCCGTGGTCGATGTGCCCCATCGTCCCGACGTTCATGTGTGGCTTGTTTCGCTCAAATTTTTGCTTTCCCATAAACGTTCTCCTTAATAATCCAGAAGCAATGATGTAGATTTATGCCAATATTGTTTTTGCCACATTCTCAGAAACCTGAGAGTAGTGGTCAAATTCCATCGTAAAAACGCCGCGTCCTTGTGTAGCAGACCTTAAATCGGTGGCGTAACCAAACATTTCTGCCAGGGGTACCATTGCGGTGACCATCTGGGTGTTGCCTGGGCGCACATCTGTGCCGAGGATATTACCGCGGCGTGCATTGAGCTGACCCATGATCTCACCAAGAAACTCCTCGGGTGTGACAACCTCTACTTTCATGATCGGCTCTTGTAAGACGGGTTCTGCTTTATGGATGCCTTCCTTGAAAGCCATGGAGGCTGCCATTTTGAAAGCCATATCACTCGAGTCTACTTCGTGGTAAGTGCCATCAATAAGACTGACTTTGATATCCACAACGGGGTATCCTGCCAGCACACCTGCTTCAGCCGATTCGCGCACGCCTTTCTCAACAGCCGGTAGATATTCCTTAGGTATGGCACCGCCAATAATTTCATTCTCATAGACGATTCCACTGCCCGATTCTCCGGGTTCCATCGATAAAATTACATGTCCGTACTGCCCTCGTCCGCCGGTTTGTTTGATGTAACGGTATTCGGCTTTTTCCACTCGGCGGGTGATCGTCTCGCGATAAGCCACCTGCGGTTTTCCGACTCGGGCATGAACCCTGAACTCACGCAGCATGCGGTCGATGAGAATTTCCAGATGCAACTCGCCCATGCCAGAAATGATTGTTTGCCCGGTTTCTTCATCCACACGCACTCTGAAGGTAGGGTCTTCCTCAGACAGCTTGTGTAATGCCTCCGACATTTTCTCCTGGTCAGCCGTTGTCCGTGGCTCGATGGCTACGGAAATGACTGGCTCGGGGAAGGAGATATTCTCCAATACGATCTGGTTGGAGGCATCGCAAAGAGTATCACCTGTGAACGAATCCTTGAGACCGAGAACTGCTCCGATATCACCCGCAAAAATTTCGTCGATATCCTCGCGCCGATCAGCATACATGCGCAATAAGCGTCCTACGCGTTCACGGCGGTCCTTGGTTGGATTGAACACCATAGTGCCTTGTGTGAGCTTGCCTGAATACACTCTTATATATGCCAGACGCCCTACATAGGGGTCTGATACGATTTTAAAGACCAGAGCACTCATTGGTGATTCATCTTCAGGAGGTCTTTGTACTTCATGACCCGTATGAGGGTGAATACCTGTTACTGGATGGACATCTGCCGGGGAAGGCAGGTAATCAATCACACCATCCAATAAGGGCTGTACTCCTTTATTTCTCAAAGAACTGCCACAGAAAACCGGTGTAATTTTTCCAGCAAGGGTTGCTTTCCGCAACGCAGCTTTGAGATCCGTTAGCGATATATGATCGCCTTCCAAATACTGCATGGTCAGCGTGTCATCCGTCTCAGCAATCTGTTCAATCAAGCGCGAACGCATTTCTTTGACATACGCGGTCAAATCCGCTGGGATGGTACTCTCGATTGCTTCCGTTCCGAGAGTATCATCCCACAGGATGGCTTTCTCGGTGAGCAGATCCACGACCCCGTGGAAGTTCGCTTCTACTCCAACCGGCACTTGCAGCGCAGCCGGGTTTGCACCCAACCGACGTTGCATGCTATCGATGGAACGCTCGAATGAAGCACCAACACGGTCCATCTTGTTGACAAAGCAAATCCGTGGGACCTGGTAACGATCAGCCTGGCGCCAAACCGTCTCGCTCTGGGGCTCAACGCCTTGAACAGCATCGAAAACGACGATCCCACCATCCAGGACACGTAAAGAGCGCTGTACCTCTGCGGTGAAGTCAATATGACCTGGGGTGTCAATGATATTTATTTGGTAACCTTTCCATTCAGCTGAAACAGCCGCAGAGACAATCGTGATGCCTCGCTCACGTTCCTGCTCCATCCAGTCTGTGACGGTTGTGCCATCGTCAACAGAACCGAGGCGGTGGGTTTTCCCTGTGTAGAAAAGGATGCGTTCGGTGGTGGTAGTCTTGCCTGCATCAATATGGGCGATAATGCCAATATTGCGATAAAGATCGAGAGGGTAACGGCGAGTCATGCAGAAATCCTACTACCACTTGTTGAGTCTCAGAATATAAAAAGGAATAAACGAAAAAAATCAGACCTACGCCCGAAAATGGGAGAAGGCACGGTTAGCTTCAGCCATTTTGTGAGTCTCCTCACGCTTACGAATAGCTGAACCTGTATTATTGGCTGCGTCCATGAATTCACCGGCCAGTTTTTCGGAGAAAGATTTGCCTGAACGTGCAAGTGCACCTTGCAGGATCCATCGCGAAGCCAGGGCAAAACGGCGGTATGGCGGGACTTCCATGGGGATCTGGTATGTGGCTCCACCAACGCGGCGGGGTTTAACCTCCAGGACTGGGGAGACATTCTTGATCGCCAGGTCAAAAATCTCCAAAGCACTACGCTTGGATCTATCTTCGACCATATCTAAAGCATCATAGACGATGGTTGTGGCCACACTGCGCTTGCCGTTCTTAATGACCCGGTTGATAAAGTTTTGCACATGTTCGCTGTTAAAACGGACATCTGCGGAAATTTCATGTTTTTCAGGTTTGCTACGTCGTGACATTCTATTACTCCGGAGGTGCAGGATTATTCTTTAGGACGCTTGGATCCATATTTGGATCGGCCTTGTTTGCGGTTATTTACACCGCCGGTGTCTAAAGAACCGCGTACGATATGATATCGTACACCAGGCAGGTCTTTTACACGGCCACCACGCACAAGGACCACTGAGTGTTCCTGCAACGCATGTCCTTCACCAGGGATGTATGCAGTGACCTCAATTCCATTGGTTAATCTAACACGTGCGATTTTGCGCAAGGCAGAGTTAGGTTTCTTGGGTGTCATGGTTTTTACGACAGTGCAAACGCCTCGTTTTTGAGGTGAGCCTTTGCTCTGACGTATGCGGTTTTGATTCATAAGATTGAGGGTGTATAACAGGGCCGGAGCCTTGCTCTTCTCTTTCTTAGTTTTTCGCCCTCTACGGACTAGTTGATTGATGGTTGGCACCTTCGCCTCCGAACATATGAACTAACTAACTTTTATAATTCCATTAAGGGAGGCCATCAACACCATCGATGGCCTCGCCTTGCTTGCATCGTTATACGATTCAGGTAGGGATTCTACCCGCGTATGTTAAGGACAACGAGAAGCGATTTTACCATGCGCTTATAGGAGCGTCAAGGATTTTACAAATGCTCGCCTAAATCCAATAGACCCGTTTGAATCCTTGGTGGGCGTGAACGTTCTTCGTCTTTACCAAACTTGATCACTTCACCTGTATCCGTGACAGCTTCGACAGCCAGCCCCAGGCTTTGGAGTTCCTTAACCAAAACCCGGAATGAAGCCGGGATGCTAGGTTCTTCAATGGGTTCACCTTTGACGATTGCCTCGTAGGTTTTTACACGTCCCTGGACATCATCCGATTTCACGGTCAACATTTCTTGAAGGGTATATGCTGCCCCATAGGCTTCCAGTGCCCATACTTCCATCTCACCAAAACGCTGACCACCGAACTGAGCTTTACCCCCCAGTGGTTGTTGAGACACCAGGCTATACGGACCCGTTGAGCGAGCATGTACTTTATCTTCGACCAAGTGGTGAAGTTTAAGCATCGTCATCACACCTACCGTCACAGAACGGTCATATTTGATACCGGTTTTCCCATCTCGAACGATTTGTTTACCAAGGAATGGGATTGGAATCCCCGTCTTCAGTGAATATTTTTCTGCTTCACCGGGGATGTCAGTATCTTTGACCTTGGTAACTTTTACACCTTGTTGGACCAGCCATTGGCGGAGACATGCATAAATGGAATAGGCGTTCATCTTTTCCTGCTGGGTGGCATCGACTACGATACCCTCCGAAGACATTACCATGTCGGGATCGTAACCATAGACTCGCAGCCATTCTCGCAATACTGACCGGCGGGCGTAGTAGTAATCAGATTTGAATAATGAAGCGTCATAGCCCAACTCACCCAACCAATCTTCCAGATATAGATTGCGAACTTCATTATCATCTTCGTACTGGTTGGGATCATGTTCGGTTTGATTCAACTGCTCCCATGCTTTTAGACCAGCTTCCTTCCACGCTTCATCAATCAACCAGGCACGTGCCAGCTCAGCATCGATCTCATACTCGGTGGCACCGTCGAACACCGGAGTGATGGCGCGAAATCCTAATCGGCTCGAAGCCCAACCCAGGTGGGTCTCCAACACCTGCCCAAGGTTCATACGTCCAGGGACTCCGGTTGGATTAAGGATGATATCCACCGGTGTGCCATCTTCCAGGAAAGGCATGTCTTCCTCTGCAACAACACGAGAAACAACACCCTTATTACCATGCCGACCGGCCATTTTATCTCCGGCGGTAATCTTCCGCCGTTGCGCCACGGCTACCCTGACCATCATATCCACACCAGCAGCCAGATCGGTGTTATCTTCACGCGTGAAGACTTTCACATCAACCACCTTACCGCGCTCGCCATGAGGCATGCGGAGGGAAGTATCTTTAACATCGCGTGATTTCTCACCGAAGATTGCCCGCAAAAGTCGTTCCTCAGGTGTAAGTTCTTTTTCACCTTTGGGAGAGATCTTACCGACCAGGATATCGTTCGGTCCGACCTCAGCACCAATGCGGATGATACCGGTCTCATCCAGGTCCTTGATGGCCTCTTCGCCAACATTTGGGATATCCCTGGTGATTTCCTCAGGTCCAAGACGTGTGTCGCGCGATTCGACTTCATACTTCTCTATATGCACGGAAGTGAAACGGTCTTCCTGGACCAGGCGTTCCGAGATCACGATGGCATCTTCGAAATTGGCGCCTTCCCAGGATAAGAACGCTATTACCACATTTTGACCTAAAGCCAATTCCCCATTTTCGGTGGAAGACGAGTCTGCGATGACTTCACCTTTATGAATGCGCTGTCCTTTGACAACGGCAGGGCGTTGGTCAATACAAGTGCTCTGGTTCGAGCGCTGATACTTGCGTAACTGGTAAATATGGTCGCTTTTTGGAGTATGAATGACGATCCTATTCCCGGTCACGGAGGTAACGTCTCCGTCTTCCTCAGCGATTACCACCTGACCAGAGTCCATGGCGGCATGATATTCCATGCCGGTCGAGACGGCGGGGATGTCAGGATTGAGTAGTGGGACAGCCTGTGCTTGCATATTCGAGCCCATCAATGCCCGGTTGGCATCATCGTGCTCCAGGAATGGGATGAGGGCTGCGCTGATCCCAACGATCTGATGGGGGGCGACATCCATATAATCAATATTGTCATTAGTGGCAAAGATAAAATCTGAATAGGAGCGGGAGGAGATGCTGGTGCGGATGAACTCATCGTACTCATTTAACGGTGTATTTGCTTGTGCAATAACGAAGCGATCTTCGACATCTGCTGAGAGATACTCTGTTTCATCGGTGACAAAAGGTGTAACCAGGACTTCTTTAACCTTTAGCTTTTTGATTTTTTCTGCGATATCCAACGTTACACGATCGCCTACTTTTCCTATCACTTTACCAGTATCAGGATTTTTTACATCTTCGCGCAAGGTACGTCCAACCAGACGCTCATCGGTTGGTGATAAAGCTTTACGCACCCTCCGGTAGGGGGTCTCAATGAAACCATATTCATTGACGCGGGCAAACGATGCCAGACGACCGATCAGACCGATATTCGGACCTTCAGGGGTTTCAATCGGGCAAATGCGACCATAATGCGAGTGGTGCACATCCCGGACGTCAAACCCGGCACGCTCACGCCGCAAGCCACCTGGACCAAGGGCAGATAATGTGCGTTTATGGCGCAACTCAGCCAGCGGATTGGTTTGGTCCATGAATTGTGATAACTGGCTTGAACCAAAGAATTCACGTAATGCGGCAACCACCGGACGTATATTGATCAAGGTGATGGGGGTCAGCTGGTCCTGGTCGCGGATGGACATGCGTTCCTTGATCACGCGCTCCATACGGCGGAGACCAATGCGCAGCTTGTTTTGGATCAGCTCACCGACAGTCTTGGCGCGCCGATTGCCCAGATGGTCGATATCATCGGGTGCTTGAGTGCCATTATTGATCATGATCATCCGGCGTACCAGGCGGACGATATCCCATTTGGTGATCATGCGGTGGGTGATCGGGACGCGATCATGCAGCTCGAGTTTTTGATTCAGTTTGTAGCGTCCCACCCGTTCAAGGTCATAATGGCGCTGGTCAAACAGCTGCTCCTGGAGGAAACCACGCGCATTATCGAGTGTGGCTGGGTCGCCAGGGCGCATGCGTTTGAAAAATTCCAATAAAGCTGCTTCAGCAATCGTCTGGCGGCTGTTGACCTCCCATTGAGGTTCCTGCTGGAAGGAAGAGGCAATGAACATGCGATCGGGGTTGTTATCCACATCCGCGAACAAAGTGATCAATTCTTCATCTGTGCCAGTATTGAGGGGTGAGTCCGCCAGACCATCATTGACTGCAGCGAGTGCGCGCAGGAAGATGGTGATGGGAACAGTACGCTTGCGGTTAAATCGCAAGGTCAGGTAGTCGCTTTTACGGGTTTCGAATTCCATCCAGGCGCCGCGATCGGGAATCAATTTGGCGATTGCCAACCGGCGACCCGTGGCGCGGTCTACAGGTGCTTCAAAATATACACCGGGTGAACGAATTAATTGAGATACCACCACGCGCTCGGTACCATTAACGATAAACGTGCCCTTTTCAGTCATTTCGGGGAAATCACCCAGGAAGATATCCTGTTTTATGGGTTGAGGAACTTCTGTTCCGGCAAGTAGAACAGAAACATAAAGCGGGCTGGCGTAGGTTAAATCCCGCTCAACACATTCCTCCAGCGAGTGCTTGGGCTCCCCAAACCAATAGCTTAGCTTCCATTCACTGGATTCTTGCGTTCGGGAGGGGAAGTATAATTTCATGCCCTTGTTATACGATTCGATGGGTGATATTTCATGGAAGAGATCAGCCAGACCTTCAGTTTTCAAACGCTGGAAGGATTCAAGCTGAACCTCGATCAAGTCCGGTAGCTTGAGATCGATAGTAATACGAGCGTAGGACTTGCTTGGCAGTTTTGATGCCATATGTCTCTCCTGGAAAAACGGTATTTACTGAGTCGAATAGTTGGTAAAAAACAAACAGGGCGTGATGAGAATTCAATCACCACGCTTCAAGTTGTTATCTCCCTTGATTATTATCCATTTTCGATCACTGATAATTCAGGACGAACAAGCAAACGCTCATTATATCATGAGATAGAAATTGGTCAAGATAGGTTGGATAAGTAGAGGATGAATATTTCCGGGGTAAAAACCTAGTTTATATGTATACAAGGCAATCTTATCCTGATAGAATTTGAGCATGGTGAATGAAAATATTGAATATAAAGTAGGTTTTGTGGCTGTGATGGGAAGACCCAATGTGGGGAAATCGACCCTGATTAATGCCATCATCGGTCAGAAAGTGGCCGCAGTTTCCCCTCGCCCCCAGACTACCCGGCGGAGGCAGGAGGGCATATATACTACCGAGCAATATCAAATCATCCTCATTGATACTCCTGGGGTGCATCAGCCACGCAGCAAGCTGGGGGAAAGCATGAACATTGAGGCACGGTCAGCGCTTGAACATTGTGACCTGGTGCTCTTCATGGTGGATGCCAGTCAGATGCCTTCTGATGAAGACAAGCTATTGGGGAGCATGTTGCCTTCTGTGGTTCGTCCAGGGGCGATATTATTGGTGATGAATAAAATTGATCTCGTCCAATCCAGTCATATCCCAGAGGTACAGCAGGCATACCAGAACATCATACCAACTGGGGATGCTATTTTGATCTCAGCTACACGAGGAGATAACCGGGATGTACTCATCCAGAAGATAATTCCCCATTTACCACCTGGTGAGCCATTTTACCCTGAAGAACAAGTCACGGATTTATTTGAGCGCGACATTACCGCAGATTTGATCCGTGAAGCATGTTTGAATTACCTGCGCTATGAGGTACCACATGGGATCGTCGTCCGGATTGATGAGTTCACTGAGCGGAATGAACACGGAGTTTATATCGAAGCGACGATTTTCGTGGAGCGAGAATCCCACAAAGGTATCGTGATAGGGCAAAATGGGCAGATGTTAAAAAAGATCGGAACTGCCTCCCGGAAAGAAATCGAAGCCATGAGTGGAAAGAAGGTTTATTTGCAGCTGCGGGTAAAGGTACGGAAAAACTGGCGTGATGACGAAAAGTTGGTGAAGCAGATGTTCAATCCATGAACCTGGAGGGAATTCATGACCTACTACCCGATACTCATCCTATTGACCCTGGCTGCTTTAAACTGGACTGCAGTGGAAAAAAAGTGGAAAACCCTGGAATACGTTACCAAACCAGCGACCATGCTGGCTTTGATCTGGTGGATGTGGCTGAATGTTGGTTTGGGAGGCTCCATACTCTGGTTCACACTGGGAGCAGTATTTTGCCTGGCGGGCGATGTGTTTTTGATGATAACGCGTGACATGTTCATCTTTGGATTGCTGGCATTCCTGATTGGACACGTCTGTTATGTAGTTGGTTTTAATAATCTGGCACCTTATATAAATTTGTGGGGGGTAATCCTGATCATCTTATTTGGCATATATATCGGGTGGCTCTTGCCGAAATTGGTAGGTGGACTCAAGGTAAAAGGCAAAGCTGGATTAAAAATCCCTGTGCTGATTTATTCTCTGGTGATAAGCGTGATGGTTTACTCTGCATGGATGACCTGGACACGACCCGGGTGGCTGCCCCTGGCTGCTTTATCTGCCAGTGTGGGAGCCTTATTGTTTTACGTTTCGGATTCGATTCTGGCATGGGACCGTTTTGTAAACCCGCTAAAGCATGGCAGGTTAAAGGTGATGGTGACCTATCATTTAGGTCAATTCGGTATAATCCTCGGGGTGATTTTACACACCGTTCTAAAATAAAAGAAAAGCTGTGGACATTTAGCTCCACAGCTCCAATGACCATCAAATTCTACAAATAGTTGGTTGATATTCGGTTTAATCACCTGAGAGAGCTTAGGCAGGTAAAGTGCCACCAGAGCTTTCAGCAGGCAGGCTAAGGGACGGGGGATACGGTTTCATTCCAAATTGAGTCAGCAAGACTGCTCCCAAGCCAACGAAACCAACCAATGCTTTGGGTATCCAGCCAATGCATGGGACGATGGCTTCCAGACCACTAAGAACGAACATTAAGCACAGCGTTCCCAGTCCTGCAGAAATGGCAGGATGCCAATCCTGCTTTAACATTAGGCTGATGCGCTTGCCGACCTCAAGTCCAAAAGCAACCAGACCAAAAGCCCAGGCTATAGCTAATAAGAAAGCACCAAGGATGGCAACCGGGATCAAACAGATTGTGATTGCCAGTAAAACCAGGACAATAGGCACAATGATGACGGTTAATAGACCCAACCCACCTGAGATGAGGGGTTGTAATATAGCGGTTTGAGATGTCCTTGTCAGATAGGTAGGAATGAACATTGCCACCACCATGGCAACCAATGCCCATAGAAAGAGGCGTAGGAAAAAGCCGCCAACCTTGAGGAATGGATTATTATTACTGCTCAAGTCGGGTAGGCGGAGCCCGCCAGGTAGAAGTAAATAGGGAGCATTTTCACCCGAGTTGATTTGGCCATTGATCTGAGCCTCAGGGTCACGATTCACAGAAGCCCCGGCGGTGGTTAAATCACCACTCAGGATAAGTGTGCTTGCCAGGTTAAGCGTCCCACCCAAAACCGTGAGGTTGCCATACATTATTCCGGCAGCATTCAAACTGCCTCCGATAAGAGTCACATTGCCATTGATGGTTGAACCGCGCATTAAATCGACACTACCACCGATGATAAATAAGTCATCATTTAATGATTCGCCGCTCTCCAACGTGTAGCTGTTCCCAATGACTACATCAGCTGGAGAAGCTGCATAGGCCGAGATTGGAAGCAGTCCCAAGATAATTACAGCCAATAATAATGCTGTGAGCCCTTTCCTAATTGAATGCTTCATACAAACCTCCGTTCCATGCTTAGTTTTCGGTACGTCGCCACCCAAAGCACACTCATGAAGCTGATCATCCCGACCAGGAAAAACATCCCTAAAAATGTATAAACAGGAGCGTTCCCTGTAAGAGGGCGAAATAAATCCTGTAATGTGTAAAAAATGGATACCAGACTGAGCAAGCGGTTAAACCACGCCACTAAATATGAACCTGGTGCTTGCAAAAGAGACCACAGTTGTGTGGTCAATAATCCAAACAGAACAGTGACGATAAGAACCGTAAAACCAATAGTCATCCAACCTCGACGCTTTTGTTCACGCGCCTGGTAATCCGCCAGGTTTGCCTTCCAGCGGATGATAAATCCTGGTGCCGGATTCTTCTGCGGGACTTCATGAAATGCCGCTTCAACCTCCGACCATGCTCCTTCAATTTGCTTGCAAGATTCACAAGATTGTAAGTGCTCCTGCAGTACCTCTATCTGATCGGCAGATAATTTCTCCTCGGAGAGCAACCAATCCCTAAAAGGCTGGTGATTCATGGGTTTTCCTTTCTGTGGAAAAATTCTGCGCTCCTTGTTTTTGCCAGGTTTGAGCGAGAGTTAGTCTTGCCCTGTGTAACCTGCTCTTGACTGCACTGACCGTGAGTGAGAGGCTGTGGGCGATCTCATCGTAGGAAAAGTCGTACCAATAATACATAACTACGGCTGCCCTGTCATGTGGATTGAGGGATTTAAGCAAGTCTTCCACTTTTTTTTGATTCTCCCTCAGGTAAAAAGTAGCCTCTGGTCCGGGTGAGCTGTCAGGTGGGTCAAGATAAGGTAGGTCGTCCATTGAGACAACGACCATTCGTCGCTTGCGTAACTGGTCGATGCAATGGTGAGCAGCGATGGATAATAACCAGGTGGAAAATGGGCGTTTGTGGTCATAATGTTTGATGTTTTTATACACTCGCAAGAATGTTTCCTGTGAGGCATCCTCCGCTTCATTCGCATCACCCAACATTCGATAACACAGGTTAAACACAGGTCGCTGGTATGTCTCAACCAGCTGGGTAAATGCTTCCTGACTACCTTTTTGGACCTGGTTGAGAACATCAGGCTCCATGGTATTCACAGTAATGCTCCTGTATGGTTAGCTGATCCTGTATACGCATAATCCTTCTTGTGGTTGCACGTCGACAGGTTAATAAGAAACTCAAACCATTATTTGACCACATCCAAATAAAAAAATGCACTCAGATTATCTCAGGTACATGGTTTCATTGCTGCAGAGGCCGGAATCCTTCACCCAAAACTTCGTTAGCTTGACCGATGACAATAAATGCTCCCGGATCAGCTTCTAGAACCAGACTTTTGAGTACACTAACTTCCGAACGTGTGATGACACAGTAAAGCATGGCGCGATGGCTCCCAGTGTACACGCCTGTAGCATGAATGGCAGTAACTCCCCGTTCCAAATCTATCAGAATCGATTGGGATACCTGGTCTGGATTGGCGGTAATAATGATGGCGGTGCGTACGACATTTGGACCTTCAGTAGTTATCTCTGCAGCGATGCCGCTGATAAACAGCATGATGATGGCATATAATGCATTTCGCCAGCTATAAGCCAAACCACCCAACAGCATGATGAGTGAATCGGTGATCAGGTAACTTTGTGAGATGGGAATGGCACGCCAGTTGATGATGATACGTACCAGAATATCTGTGCCACCGCTGGTGCCGTGACCACGATAGACCAGCCCATATCCGATCCCGCTGATCACACCCCCATAAAGCGTATTTAATACCAGATCTGAGGATAGCCCTTGATCCGGCAATAAAAACACCAGAATGTCAGTAAAGAATGAGACTGTAACCACTGCATATGCAGTACGAATGGCAAATCGTCTACCACCCAGGTGCCGCCACCCCAAGATTAAGAGGGGTATGTTACAAATCAGGATCATCACACCGATGGGGAGTTTGGTGTAAAAGTTAATGATCTGGGCTAATCCGCTAATACCCCCATTGACAAGATGACCGGGGACAAGGAACAAGCGGATGGATAATGCCTGTAAAAGGGTACCGATCGTTATGAAAAGATAATCTCGACCTGATGCCCATGGAAATCGACGCAAATGGGATTTCAATTGAGTGCTCATTCGAGTAATTTCGTATTTGCCAACGCTTCAATGACACCCAGAACGGCAGAATTATCCAGATCGCCCATACCCATTTCGAGCATGGCATTGAAAAGCTGGGCATCCACCGCTGCTGAAGGCAGGGGGATGCCATACTGGCGAGCAGTATCCAGGATGATGTTCAGGTCTTTAGCTTGCATGTGAGCTTTAAATCCTGGACTGCGATTATCTAAAAAAAGACGTTGGGGTTTGACGTCCAGCGTCCAGCATTGAGCTGCACCACCCTTGATTGCATTGACTACTTTCTGCGGATCTGCTCCGGCTTTTTTGGAGAAGACCAACAACTCAGCGAGTGCCACCATCTGCGCAGCCACCATGATCTGGTTGGCTGCCTTGGCGATCTGCCCGGCACCCGCATCGCCAACATGGGTGATCGTCTTACCCATCGTGGCAAAGACAGGACGCACAATTTCCACAGCAGATTCTGGACCTCCAATCATGATGGCGAGAGTACCCTGGCGGGCACCGATATCTCCTCCACTGACGGGTGCATCCAGGCACTGAACGCCTTTTTCTCCGAGTACTGCAGCAATGTGACGGGACGTGGCAGGTTTGATGGTTGAATTGTCCACGTATATCAAACCTTTATGTGCACCCATGAAAACCCCATTTTCTCCTAATACGACCAATTCAACATCAGGAGTGTCGGGTAGATTGGTGAAGACAACATCCACCTTCGATGCAACTTCTGCCGGTGAAGCTGCCGGGAATGCACCTTCATTAACCAATTCAATCACAGCAGGTTGGCTGCGGTTATGAACAACCAGGTCAAATCCTGCTTTGAGGATATTTCGGGCAATGGCTTTTCCCATCAAACCCAATCCAATATAGCCAACTTTCAGGGAGGGTGACATAATGACTCCTTACCAGAGTTTTTACTTGAGGTTTAATTTGGGTAGTTTTCTGACCAGTAAACTTGCTTTCATATCCAATATCTCCCTGCCGAACTGGTTAATCTGCTTATCCGGCTGGTGTCTCCAATAATGCTAGCTAAGGAGATCGGGAAAATGACTGGAAAATCCGCTCAAAGATATTTTAACCGGTAGGAGAAGTCTCCCTCTAGCCAAAGAGAATCATCAAACCAGGTTCCGGGATGAATGGTTCACTCATCAGCCACGCCTAAGCAATAATTCAGTGATTTCTTATAACTAAAGGCAGAATTGAATAACTATTATTAATCCTTTTGATACATGTTACGAATATTAGGCACCAGATATTCAGCAAACGAACGGTTAACATCAAAGTCAGGTTGCCAGGACCAATTCCTGCGGGCAGCACTATCATCCAAATCAGCAGGCCAGGAATCGACAATCACCTGGCGCTTAAGATCAGGTTGAAACGTAATTTGGGCATCGGGGAAGAATTTTATAACCCAATCGCGGAACTCCGCCGCGGATAGGCTGAAACTGGTTACGTTATAAACTGAATGCTTGATGGCTGCCTGCGGAGCACTGGTTAACATGAGCAGGGATTTAACTGCGTCTGGCATGACCATGAAGGGGATGCGCACATCTTCACGCACGAAACATTCGTAGGGCTCCTTCTGAGCTGCATAGTGCAACATCTCGGGACCATAATCGCTGGTCCCTCCACTTGGGACGGTAAATGCACTGATCAAACCCGGGAAACGCAAACTACGAAAGTCCAACATCACTGGCAGCTCAGCTGCTAACTGTCGATAATACTTACTGAAGTAAATACCCAATTGCTCGCAATATAGCTTATTACAGCCGTACATAGTGCGCGGGTTATTCCACTCCCACTCTCTCACCCGGGTATAAGCAGCTTTAGTTTCCAGATCTGGGAGACCATATGCCGCAATGGAGCTGGGAAAGATGAATTTCACCGGGTTATCCCGCCATTCTGACTGTTCCGCTGCAAGATTTAATAATCCCAAAGTTCCTTCCACATTAACCCGGTGAGCTGCTTCGGGCGTGAACTCACTGCGGGTCGAAAGTAAGGCCGCTAAATGATAGATTGTCACCACTTCATATTCACTCACCATACGTGAAAGCAGTGATCTATCCATAATATCGCCCTGGAAGGCAATCACCAGCGCGTGGATCTCTTCCGGTAATGGGGCAATATCGAGCGTGATGATTGGCATTTCATTTTCTTCAGCCAGACTTTTTACCAGCGCTTGACCGATTTCACCCGAAGCACCCGTGATAAGGATGACTTTTTTGCGCATAACTTCTCCTTGGAAAGTATCTTATGATAGGTTTGCGATTATAAGGTAGGATATGCTAGAATGAACATGTCAATTTTACAACACCTTTTGGAATATTCCCTGTGATTTCACTGGAGTGAGAGAAAAAAGTTTTATTTTTAATTTCAAAATATATTTTTATGACCTAAATGAAAAACATTGCGTATTTCTGCCTGGTTGGATTGTTATTGGGGGCGTGTTCAATAACACCAAGCCCTACATACACACCCATCCAACCCACTGAAAATCCTACAATTGTTGAGACGATTACTCCAACGATCGTGTGGTTTCCGCCCACTGCAACCCATACACCTTTTCCGACCCCAATCATCACGCCTACGGAGGATATGCGACCCAATATTGGTAGGACCTTGCTAGAAGATGATTTTTCATCTCAAAATGGATGGACCCTGACCCATTCTGATGCTGGAAGTGTGGCTTATGGTAAGAACGAGCTGACTATCGCGATCGGTGAGACAAATGCCTATCTATTCAGTGTGCGCAGCGAACCAATTTTTAACGATTTTTATCTTGAAATCACCGCCGAACCCAACCTGTGCAAAGACCTGGATGAATACGGGGTGCTTTTCCGGATATCTCCGACCATCGATTACTACCGTTTTTCCCTCTCCTGTAATGGACAGGTGCGGTTGGATAGAGTCAGCGGTGGGCAGGCTTCGTCTCCGCAACCCTGGATAATGAGCGGATCGGTCCCTCCCGGAGCACCTAGCTCATCTCGCCTGGGTATTTCAGCGGTTGGCGCGGAGATGCGTTTTTTTGTTAACGGTCAATTCCAGTTTTTAATTAAAGATCCACTACTGACCTCGGGAGGTGTGGGGGTCTTTGCCCGATCCACAAGTAATAAAGCAGTGACAGTAAATTTTTCAAATCTAATTGTCTACGAGGTCAATCCTTAGGTCATATACGTAAATACCAATTGTTAAAGCACAACCCTATGTCAAAACGCCTAATCGTTAATCGTCTGAATGAGTTACCCACGAAAGAATGGTTGAAATTTCAGAAATCCTGGTTTATCCATAACCCACCCCCGCGACGAAAAAGTGTGTTACGCCACCCGGCGAAATTTCCAGAAACTCTGGCAATGGAATTCATCACTTTTTTTACGAAACCGAATCATGTGGTGCTTGATCCTATGGCGGGAACGGGTAGCACGCTTGTGGCAGCATTACGGACTGGCAGACATGCATTTGGGATCGAGTTAAACCCAACCTATGCAGAGATCGCCCGCCAGGCACTGGTCGAGGAAAGGGAGACCTTGGGTGAAGACGCAAAAGGTTTAC
>Ga0154777_1071_pt1 | contig 17445 bp, 14 predicted proteins | sample Rifle2008BG16ft_FD_105785 | JGI IMG/M metagenome (GOLD analysis project Ga0154777, IMG submission 105785) | Chloroflexi bacterium RBG_16_47_49 | reverse complement strand
AATTTCCCATCCGGCTTGAACAACACCAGCCATGGATTGGTCAACCAGATACTGGGAAACCCCTCGTACTCATCTGTCAGAGAATTTGCTGAGGCAACCAAGCGCCTGCTCAAGGAAACGCCAAAAGCAACCCCCGAATCGGACGTGGTCAGTTTTGTCCGCCAGGTGCTGGTGGACTTCACCGCCAAAGATTTCCAGAATTTGGATGAAGAAGATTGGACGGTTGATGATAAAGCGCATCAACAACAGCGTGAATTGAAAACCCGGCTGCAAGGGTATATCCCCCATAATATCCGTTCCTATTCAGCACGCTGGACGGGTGATGCCGTTAACGGAGAGACCATCTCTACAGAGCACATCGACCAACTGTGCGCTGACATGTACGATGCCCTTTCCCGCATTATCCTGGATGAGATCGAGCACCCGCATTCCATCACTGCTGCGGAAGAGACGGTCCACATCCAACCCTCCGCAGCACTGGATACAGAGGGACACGCTCACCACAAGTTCGCCGAGGACCGCGTGAGAGTATTTGTCGGCCGCCAAGATATCCTGGCAAAAATCGCCAATCATCTATCCGCAGGTGGAAGGCGCTGTCTCACGGTCGTTGGTGGGGGAGGTACCGGTAAGTCCACCCTGGTCGCCAGGGCGATCCAGGAGACGCAAATATCCCACCCAGACGCTGAAGTCGTCTACCGCTTCATCGGCGTCACCCCGGGTTCTTCCGACGGACGCTCCCTGCTCGACAGCCTGTGCCATGAGCTCTCCCGGCGCTACGGGGCAGATGTAACCAATATCCCCACCGATTACCGCGACCTGGTGCCAGAACTGAGCAAGCGCATGGCGCTGGCGACCGGTGATAAACCTCTGATCCTTTTCCTGGACTCGCTTGACCAGTTATCCAACAGCCAGAACGCCCGCAGCCTGATCTGGCTGCCATCTGAGGTTCCCGAGCATGTCTATGTCATTACCACCACCCGTCCAGAAGATACGCTCAAAGCCATGCAGTCGAAACAGGCAGTTGAAACTGAGCTGGGGGGGCTCGCGCGCCGGGAGGGTGAGGATTTGTTGTCCCAATGGCTGTCGGGCGTCCACCGCACCCTCCAGCCCGACCAGTTCCAGCAGCTGATGGATAAATTCGAATGCCGCGGTGCACCGCCAGATAGCGAGCTTTCTCCCGGGAACCCGCTTTACCTGAAGCTGGCATTTGAAGAAGCCCGGCTGTGGACTTCCTATTCACCCCCGGAGGAACTGGCTTTCGGCGTCAAGGGCATTGTCGAAAAGAACATGATCGACCGTATGAAGCACGAGGGAAACCACGGGGAAGCCATGCTCTCGCGCACATTGGGCTACCTGGCAGCCTCACGGTATGGCCTGGCGGAAGATGAGCTGGTCGACCTGTTATCACGTGACCTGCAAGTGTACGAGTGGTTCTTCAAGATGAGCTACCACCTGCCCTCTGACCTGATCCAAAGCGCGATCAAGTACCGCCGGGACCTCCAGGGCGGTGCAGACAAACAGGAGGGAGAGTCGACAAAGGATGAGGAAAGGGCTGCCTTAGCCTGGTTGAAAGAAATCCGCACCCCTCCCGAACAGGTGTCTCAATTCTTGAAGGAGGTATTACCCAAGCCGGATGGGCCGCGCCTGCCCATCGTGCTGTGGTCGCGCCTATCCTTCGACCTGGCTCCCTACCTGACCGAGCGCATGGTGGATGGCAGCTCATTGTTGAATTTTTACCACCGGGAGCTCGGTGATGTATCAACTACGGTGTTTCTCGGAGAGCGTAAAGACCTCATCTACCATGCGAGGCTGGCAGATTATTTCCGCGCCAAAGCCGACCCCCTAGGAGACGGTACCTGGATGGGTAATTACATCCATGGATTGAGTGAGTTACCTCACCACCTCACGAAGGCTGACCGATTTGAAGAGGTCTGCCATACGCTGACCAATTTCAAATTTCTTCAAGCAAAGGTCAACGGAGTTGGAGCACAGAAACTGATCGAGGATTACGATGAGGCATTTGAAGCAGGGTTAGATTCTCGACCGATGAAAATCGTAAAAGAGGCTCTCAGCCTCTCTGCTCACGTGCTCATTGAATATCCTACGCAGTTAAGCTCCCAGCTCACCGGTCGCTTACTCTTCAGCCAGGAACAGACAATTCGAGAGCTACTTGAGCAAATAAGATGCTATGCTCAGCCCTGGTTTCGACCACTCAAACCTACACTTACAAAACCTGGTAGACCCCTTCTGCGTACTCTCAAAGGGCACACAGATGAGATCAAATCAGTTGCCATCACCAACGATGGTGAGTTCGCGGTTTCTGTTTCCAGTAATGGCACTTTAAAAACTTGGGAATTGAATTCTGGAATCGAACTGAATTCTCGTCACCTGGGTGAAGTCGAAATTGAAGCAATGACTGTGACGGATGATAAACGATACTTGGCTTTTATATCTTCCTGGAGTCGTTATCCAACAATTATCAATCTGGAAACATGGAAAAAAAGAGAGTTTTCAAATGAGTACCGTCCGAGTAGCGCAAGAGAAACCCTGGTAGCGACATCAAGTGGTTTGATCCTTACAAATTGTGCGGAAGGTACTCTGGCTTTATGGGATCCACAAAACGGAGAAATGGTGAGTAGATTGAAGCCCCATGGCTTCATTGACTACTCACAAGATACATTAATCCATCGATCAGATATTCAAACAATCTCTATCTCTCCCGACAGAAAACACCTGGTTTCTATGAACGATGCAGGCAAACTAACTGTATGGAATATCAATCAATGCCAGGAATTATTTTCTTTTCATTCGAAACACATCCCTGAGATATTAACTTTCAACCCTGATGGAAAGCAAGTACTTTCAGGAACAGACCAGGGAATTGTCGAGTTTTGGGATCTTGATTGTGGCACATTGCAGCGAACGCTGCACGTAGGGCGAAATCTAACCAGTATCGCGTTATCCATAAATGGAAAGTGGATGTTATGTGGTTTTTACGACGGGAATGTAAAGATATACGATCTCGAACGAACACAAGAATCAAGTATCGAAGCGGGTCATTCTGGAGCTGTTCAATTCGTCCTCGGGGCGAGAGGTCGTATGGCTGTCTCGTTCGGAGAAGATACAACCTTGCGTATCTGGGACCTGGGTTACGAACTAGAGTGTGAGACCGAAGGAACCCAAGGTGGCCATACAAAAGCTGTGTGGGATATAAAATCCCTTGATAACGGGAAGCAATTTGTTTCCACTTCTGCCGACAAGACGGTATGTGTATGGGATAGAGCGGGAAACCTACTCCGAACACTGAAGGGTCATGGAGGAAAGATCAGGCATAATAATCCTCCAAATGAGGGAGTAACCGCCATCGCCAAAGCATGCGATGATCGGCATATTATGACTGGTGATTCAGATGGAAACCTGAGGTACTGGGATATTGAAAACGGTGATTGCCTTTGGTCCATCCCTGGTCATGAGAGCGCTGTAACATCCATCGCAATATCAAATGATGGCAGACGAGCGATCTCTGCATCTCTGGATAAATCAGTAAAGGTATGGAATCCTGAGACAGGGGTTGAGCTAGCTGCTTTAGCAGGTCACAAGAGTTTCGTTTATTCTGTGGTGATCACACCCGATGGAAAATATGCAGTCTCTGCTTCGCGGGACAAGATATTAATTGTCTGGGATCTAGAGAATGGTAAGTTCCTCCGAGCCTTAATCGGTCACGCTGGGCCAGTCCGTCAGGTGGTTATCTCACCAGATGGTAAAAATGCAATTTCCGCGGCTGAGGATAGGTCGAAGGGGGTGGCAATATGGGACATTAACCAAGGTAATGAGGTGGATCATTTCGAAGATACGGAACGAGGGGCATTGTCTTTGGCGATATCAGCTGATGGTAAAAATGCGGCATCGGGTGACATGAATGGGGTACTCAGAATCTGGGATCTGGAACACCGCCATCTCTTACACTCCTTCCACGCTCACACAAACCAAATGCTCATGCCAGGAGGAAATCCGCTCTATGGCTTGGCACTTGCCATCACACCAGATGGAAGGCATGTACTAACAGCCTCGGTCGACAAAAATTTGAAATTATGGGAGCTCTCAACTGGCAAGCTAATCGCTGCATTTACCGCTGACTCTTCCCTTTGGACCTGTGCAGTTGCCAAAGATAGCCAAACAATTACTGTTGGAGATCTTGAAGGACGTGTGCATTTCTTGAAGCTCGTAAATGTGCCTGGGCTCGAACAATTTGATGTACCAAGTGTCACTCAACGGGATCATCATATACACCAACTTCCAATTCCAAAACACGACCAATCCACACCAGATGATCGTCACAAAGTTCAGGACCTTCCCCTTGCGGATAAACCAGCCCAAAGGATTGAGGGTAGGATTGAACCGGCTGTACGCGTGGAGGCACGTGTTCTGACAGCTCATAGGAGAGCCATTACTGCTCTGGCGATCCATCCTGATAAAAGCCTGGTGTTCACAGGTTCAGAGGATGGGTCTTTGGGATTGTCGTCTACGAGCAAAAGCGAGTCTATCCAGCTCCAGAATGACTCGCTTCGGAAAAGTGCAATAATTGGTATGATTGTTTGCCCGGAAAGCCAACATCTTATTGCTCGTTCCAACAATTCTATTCTGGTTTGGAAAATACCTAGAGGCAACCTAGTCCAATCAATCGATGCTGCGCGTGGCTCGTTAGATTTCGTTGTGGCAACCCCTGATGGTCGTTTGGCAATTTCTGGAGCCGGAGGAATCGAGTCAACTCCTGTAGTATGGAATCTGAAAACTGGGAAGCGGATCGGTGAGGTCACAGAGGTCGTTCCCAACAAGTTCGGCAGTCATCAGTGGGGGAATAACAATGTCGCAGCGGTAGTGTCAGCAGATGGCAGATGGTTCATTGCAGGAGTCAAGCAAGAGATCGTTTTGTGGGATATTACTGGTCAGCGAGAAATTAAACGACTAGGAACTCCTCGTTTTCCCCGAGGCGCGACATCGAATCAGAGCAGCGGCCATTCTGGGAGCGTGGCTAATGTGGCCTTGTCACCGGATGGGCAGCTTTTAGCCTCAAGCGACTCCATGAAGATCCTCCTCTGGGACCTTTCTCAGCTATCTACCAACCAGCAGTCTGCAGCATCTAGAACGAGCGAGAAGTACGATACCCAGGGGACAGAGATTTTCTCCTTCGCTGGAACTACCAGCTATGTTCATACGCTGGAATTCGTCGACCATGGGCGGAAGCTGCTCTGCGTCACCGAGAATACGTTACGGTTATTCGATGTGGGTAACAAAATCGCGGTAAGCCAGATCGACTGTGCAGGAGCTTTCGCATTAAGAGCATCCGTTTCAGCAGATAGTTGCTGGGTGACAGGGATAACCAGGAAGGGACAGTTGAGACTTTGGGATACGAAGACCGGCAAACCGGTTGCGACTTTCATCGCTGAGTCACCCATTCTTGCAAGCGGTATGTCGGCAGACGGTACGCTTTTAGTTGCGGGTGAAGAATCAGGCTGCGTTCACCTGGTTGCCGTTAATGTGCCGGAAAGCGGACTCCTTATATCTCGAGACGAATCAATTATCAGGCTTGAATCATGCACGAAACTGTCCATTCCGCAAGTTAAGGAAGAAATTGAGATTGCGCCGAAACCTATATCTTTAACAAGTCGCGGTGAAATCCCAGCCATGAGCCGCCCCCAACCGTTTAACATCACTGAGTTCGATAAAGATGGGGTGCCAACAATAAGTTGTCCAGTCTGTCAGCAGGACTATCCGGTTACTAAGAATATGTTAGGAAAAGAAATTAATTGCATGAATCCCGATTGTCAGGTACCATTGAAATTAAATGTCTTTGTGTCACGCTCGCCTCAACCGAAAGAGAAGCGAGGATGGCAGTTCTGGAAAAAGTAAATTACAGAAGGTTAATCAATCTACCGGGAAGTGAGGATTTAGACCAAGGAGGATTAAGCTTATGGGCAAATCATACGAAATTACCATGCTAAAAAACCTGTCTGCAGGCTCGTCATCATACACCAGTGATATATTGAATCACGCGATCAACCCTAGTGGAACCAGGGCAATTGCAACATCACGCCAGGGGGTATTTACTGTTTTTAATATTGATACAGGTGAATGCATAGAACCAGATGACAGTGATTGTGGGGATATCTGGGGAGTGGCGTTATCGAAAATAGATTCATTTGCATTGACAATAGCTGCACCTGTCAAACATATTCACTCCAGTGACGACTATTGGTTCCTAGGTTTGTGGAATATTGATGAAGGTGAGCTTCTTTCTCGGTTCAAGATTCATCCTGGTTGTTATTTCTCGGCCACATCTCCAGATTTGCGGTTGGCAATGGCAGCTCATAGAGGACAAATTTCGTGGTGGGATCCCGAGGAACAGAAATGCTTAGGATCAGTTGCAAATCCCCATTCGCTGGATGTTTTCAGGGTGGCAATTTCAGATAACGGCTCCCTTGGGGCAAGCACATCCACACAAGAAGTGTTTCTTTGGGATATTGTTGCCAAGAAAGCAATCAATCGCATCATGCTGCCCAAATCAGGATTACTAAACAAGCGGAAAATGGTCGGGGCAATTCGCTTCGGGGCAGACCACCTTTATATGGGATCCAATGATGGCAAATTGTGGGTCACCGATTTATCCGGGAATATGCTGGAAATCATTATCGACACCGGTCATAAATTCTGGGTTGAGGCGTTTGATATCCATGAAAAATCCAGCCTGGCAGCGCTCCTTATCTGGGGTGGACGTCTGGAATTGTGGGATCTCTATTCAGGAAAACTTGTCGGTGCAGTAGAAACCGATCACAAAGATCGAGTCTTCGACATTAGAATCAAACCGGATGCCAGCAGCATGTTGACAGCTGGAAAAGATGGAACGGTTCGAGAATGGTCCATAAGCTGATCCATTATCAACTAGCAAGGAAATATCACTTGGCTAGTGGTTATCACATGGAGAGCGTGTTAAGAGAATTCTTGGTGGTTATCGGTATAGCGATCGAGAATCAGCTCGGCCAGAATGATGAAAGAAGGATGCAGTGGCAGATTTCTTCTGCGTCGTACAGCGTGAAGGGCGCGAACCCAGCCGGCATCCCGTCCTTCACCGACAGAGAGCTCACCTACCCGATACTGGAGTGTGAACAGCAGCTGGACCCCCCCCTTTTTGTTATGGATACCATGGTTGGAACCAGTTATTCCGTGGATTTATCAGAATGAACTTATATGTCATCAACTTCCTGGTCATTAGTTTGCTATTTCTTCTGGCAAAGATCTTGAAAAGTCCCAAGTGTGAACACTCAGAGCAGATTTACTACGACGCGTCGGGCGATGAGCTACCCGGAGATCTGAGTGAGGCTTGCTTCTGCAAGTGTAAGAAGTGCGGACAGGTCAGTGTGATCCCCTCGGGCTTTCAGAGTGACGCCCATTTTGATCACTATTTACAAGAGAGTGAACTGGGCGGTTCACAACCATTAAGGAAAATCAAGGATGATTGAGGTTTTAATACGACTATGGATGAGATTGAAAAAATGTTGATGGTGCTGGTGAAAAGATAATGTCCATGCTCGATAAAACCACGCAGGGACTGAGTGAAGACCAGACAACTATGTTGCAGGTCTTCTCCCGTGCCCTGCAGCGCGAAGCGCACGTGCTAACTAGAGACCCAGACCTGCTCTGGCAGCAGCTCTACAATCGCCTGCAGTGGGAAGATGATCGGACATGTGTGTTACTTGAACAGGAACAAGAGAGGTGTTCTAATTATGTCAAAAAGACTTGGCTGAAAACCCGAATGCCATTTCCAGAGTCTGAGTTACGAATTCGTACGTTGGTTGGACATACGGATCGAATCAGTCATTGTGCCTTCAGCCCTGATGGCACCTTTTTGGTCTCTGCCAGCCAGGATAGAACATTAAAAATATGGGACCGAGTTATGGGTATTGAAAAAGCAACATTAGTTGGACATAGTGAAGGTGTCAATCGGTGTTCCATTAGTCCTGATGGGACCTATATTGTTTCGGCGAGCAGGGATGAGACTCTGAAAATTTGGGATGCATCAAGCGGTGATCTTCGTTTGACCTTGCGAGGACATAAGGGTCCCATTACAGACTGCTTGATCAGCCCAGATGGCAGTTTTGTAGCTTCAACGGGGTGGGATGGAGCCATTTTCCTGTGGGACCCGCGAACTGGGGGGCAAATTCGTGTTCTTGGGGTCCAGAGTCCATCTTCTTATAGCCCAATAACGTGTGCCTTAAACCCAAAAGGGCGTTTGATTGCCACAGCTATCAATGGAATATTGTACGTTTGGGATGTGGTTTCCGGTCAAATCCGTGATGAAATCGAGAACCGATATGCCCAAGATGGTGGCCCATTTGTTTTCAGTCCCAATGGTCGTTATATTGCATATGCGACTCGTCATGCCACAATTAGCATGTGGGATATATATACTCATCACGAATTGTATCATTTGGATGGGCACTTGCAAGATGAGATCCCGAATGCGGAAATTGGTTCGATGACATATGTAACAGAACCTTGCATTACTGCCAGTGTGTTTTCGTCTGATGGAACATTTTTCGTAACTGGAAGTAATCTAGGCTATGTTCGGTTATGGAACCTAGGAAATATCGATGAAAGCTGTTTGCTTGTAAAACATGATCGAGAAATTTCAGCACTGACGTTTAGCCCAGACAGTTTAAGTGTTGTTTCAGCGAGTAATGATAATACGCTGAATGTATCAAACCCAAAAAATCGGGTCGAATTAGCAATTCTTGAAGGACATAGCAGTGAAGTCACTCACTGTTTGTTCAGTCCTGATGGGGCGAACATTTTATCCTCCAGTTCTGATAATACGCTTCAACTCTGGAATGTGCCAAAAGAAATATCATTCCTTCCACCTGTTAAGCACAATAATCTTGTTTCAGCCTGTGTGATAAGTCCAGATGGCTCATTTGTTGCAAGTGCAAGTTATGATGGCACTCTTGCTGTCTGGAATTCGAACTCAGGAAAACAGATATCAGTTTGTAAAGGCCACGTAGGGCCGATAGAAGATTGTGTTGTTAGCCCGGATAATCGTTATCTGGTCTCATGGAGCGATGATCTTACATTACGATTCTGGATTCCTGACACTGGTATCACAAAAGCACTTTTACGTGAAGCTGATTTATCCGGAATTCCTGGTCAAACAATGGGAATAAGGCATGTTAAAAGGTGTGTTATAAGCCCAGATTTTAGATTTGCTATTACGATCAGTTCGCAAGCATTGATTGTGTGGGACCTTTCAAATGGCTCAAAGCGTATGACACTTCAACGTATGCGTGATAAAGGTGTCGGAGATGACTGTAAGATTTCGCCTGATTCATCGTTTTTTGTGGCTGTTGGAGGTGGTGATGTCGCTGTCTGGGACATCACAACTGGTACGTTAACAAGCTTTTATCCTGGGGATGCCCCAATAGCACTAAGTTCAGACGGTCAAATGGTTATAAATTGTCAAGATCAGCGAACATTAGTTGTCAGGGAAGTTCAGGGAGGCCGTGATCTGGCTTTGTTGTCTGGCCACTCCGCGAAGGTGCAAACATGTGCCTTCAGCCATGATGGATCAATTGCCGCTTCTGGGTCAGAAGATGGGATGGTAATTTTATGGGATGTAAATCGTAGTAAAGCACGGGTTAAAATTCAGAGTCATGAAAGTTTTGTTTGGCGCTGTTCCTTCACACCAGACGATCGGAACCTAATCACCATTGGTCGAGATCACATGCTTTGTGTGTGGGATGTGAATACCGGGATTTCTCTGACCAAATTTCCACTGCTCGCAGAGGGAAGTACTTTTGATCTTGATAAGTCACAACCTATCGTGGTAATAGGGGATGTCGGTGGAGCTGTTTATCTGGCGGAGATTGTATCCGCAAATGAGGTTTAATTCTTGTACAAACTCGATTTAATTAAATTATAAATTATTGGAACATATCGAATGGAAAACTAAAAATAAATCTCGGTCTTTTTGCATCTTACGAGCCAAAACTCCATATAAAAGATAATTATTAATTTGAAAGGAGATTCAAATGAGTATCTTTGGGAAAATATTCGGAAAGAATAAAAACCAAAACCATTCTGATGAAAAAGAAACAAAGGAAGAGAGTTTTGATAATTGGATGAGTATCAGTGAATTTGTCATGCACGCCTTGGAAGGAAGTGCTCAAATAAATATCAAGATTTCAAAAATACCGGAAGTTTGCATGGCTCTAATGGGTGGGTTGGAGAAAAAAGGACTGTTGAACCAACAGGAATTCGAACAACGCCTTCACGGAGTTTGTCCAAAATGTGGGACTCGATTAAAAGGGGCTGGGCTTATGATGGTCACGATGATTAAACAGTCTGGACGAGCTATCTTTGGTACTGGTAGTGTAATGACAGAAAGAGTCTCCAATGGAAATTGTGCAGATGAAAAGTGCAACTCTAAAGATATACTTATTGAATGGGATGAATTGAAAATTTCTGATGAACCTTTTAGTCTATAATTTGCGCTTACTTTCATATAGATTTATGAAATAACCCTGAATTTGTTTGATAAAAATTGAGATTGTTAAAAAAATACCAAGAATATCTAAAAGATTTAGAAATTTTAAAGTGTATCCCGGGACTAAACTGAGATAATCTTTGTGAATGATTAAAGGTTTTCCTGTACAATAGTTATTTAGAGTTTGATATTTCATCAATTAAGCACGAGCTATTCAGCAAAAGAGAACGAATGGGCCTCGACTTTAGTTACATGCTGTATTTTCGCCATACCCAAATTTGGGATGTCCTGCAGGGAGTGACCGATATCGCTCAACCGCACAAGCCTCCTGCTGAGATATGCTTTCCTGACCATGTCCTTACTGTCCCTTTGCACACATGGGGACTGCCTGAACAAGGGATTCACAGCGACGATGCAGAGATACGTTTTGCACTGGTACTCTACTTCGCTGAGGATAAAGTCATCCTGGATTATACGAGTAGGTACACTAAAGAATACTATCTCCGCAGTCCACCTCCTGATGAAAAGAGAAAAATCTCGGTTGGATATATTTATCTGACGATCTATCAGTCGATTCCTGATCAGGCTCAATCGGATTGGGTCCTGTTTGATTTTGGCACGACAGGTACACGCATGAGCCTGCTTTTTGACGAGTCTACATCGATCCGAGATACCTTCAAGGAATTGGCGCAAAAGTATCATAGCGTTTGCGCAGTATTCAATCGGGAAAGTGGGGGTGTTGTATTCTGGTTGAATGATCATGATATCCCAGACAAGATGATCGATGATCCATATATACTTCCCGAAGAAATCGCGACATTAATTAGTAAATGATAGAAGAACAAGGAATTTTAGGAAAGGTTTCTTATGGGTCTCGATTATAGCTACCTGCTCTATTTCGATCGCAAACTACAATGGGAAGCATTACAGGCAGTGGTCGATATTTCAGTACCTCATCATCCGCCTACCAGGATCCTCTTCCCAGATCATGAGCTCTCAATACCCCTGGAATCATGGAGCTCGAATAACGGAGTCCTTAAATATAATGACCCCGAACTTCAAATGCATACATCTATTTATTTTGAGGAAGATGATGCCTTATTAGACTATCTTCAGGGCAGAAATGGTGATAAAAACTTGCGCAGTCCTCCAGAAGGTAATCTAAATCCAAAAGTATCCATAGGATACATATACATAACCATTCATAATGAAACCTCCCAACGTTACCCCGATATAGGATCAAAGAATTACGTTGCATTCGACTTCGGCACAACAGGCACCCACATGAGTATGCTATTCTACTATTCGAATTCGATCCGCAGAACTTTTGTGAAATTGCTCGAAAGGGTTCCTGGCATCTGTGGTGTTTTCAACCGGGAAGAAGATGGTGAGGTTTTCTGGTACAAAGGGCATCATTTATCTAAAGAGATCGCTGACCCTTTTATGCCGCTAACCGAGATCGAATCATTATTGGATTTTTAAAATTAATTCACTGTAGAAACTGATCCGATCAATACTATTTTTTCCAATTTTCCTTTGAGGGTACTGAAATATTATCGAAAATGTTCAGTCCATAGGATCGGGCGTTACCTGATAAGATAAACATACACGATAGCGGAATAATGAAAAAGTACAACTCGATCGAGCTACTTACCGGGTTCCTCATGGGGACGTTTGCTGGTGCTGTGATTGAATTGATTTTAGTAGTTTTATATAATTTATTGTGTCGCTGGAGAGGTGTAAGTATTTATAAAGTAGATTGGTGGATGTTAATCCCATTACCGTTGTTCTTTGGGATTTTAATGGCCAAGGCAATCGCAAGTTTGCACCTGGAGGACTATTAGATCTTATTGGGTAAACCCGTTAAACCGAAAACTGTGCATGCTAAAACCAAGGACTAACAATTGAATATATCATCTGCTGTTAAGGAAAAATTATTGGGAATCATTGAACTGGTCTAAGAGTCATTGCCTAGTGATCAAGGAGAATGGTCAAAGGATGGGGGTGGTATCTGATGATGGTACAGTCCAAATTTGGGATATTCAGACTGGAAAAAATTATTGAATTCTGTAAAGGGAGTGTGAAAGTCAATGGTGTGTGGAAAACTGAAATGCCCGGAAAACCACTTTCCAATCTAATGTTGTTTAATCAGCATCATTGGGCTAGACTCAATAATGGAGAGATAGTAATGCTTTGGGACCTTGTTTCTGGTACCTTAATTGCTACTTTCACAGGGGATAATGAGCTTGAAACAATTGCCGTATCTCCGGATGAATCGAAACTTTATATTGGGACAGTCTCCGAAGAGATACATCAGCTCGTCATTGAAAACTGACTCAGTACGCCAGGTACATTTATAATTACGCACAGGGAGATCATCAATGGAAGAAGACATCCACCATTACGAAAAGCAGATCATTCTGTTACGTAAACAGCTTGCAGACCTAGAAGTCAAGCGCTCTCAATATCAATCTAATGTTCCTTCAGAGATCTGGCAGGTACTGGCTGATGTTTCCTACCGGCTGGAACAAGCTGAACAGAAGGTCAAACGTTTCAACCAGGAGATCATTGGGGATCTCAACTATGCCCGAGCCCAGATCATCGCATTCCTCGAAGAGTTCATGCATTTGCAAGAGCAAATCCGACACATTGAAGATCAGTTCATGGTGAATATTGTCCGGCCTGGATATCACCTAAAAAAAGCCGTCCGACAGCGTGAATATCTCGAAGGTGAATATCATAGGATGCGTAAAAAAATTCTCCGCGCGGGTTATGGCGACCTGCTTGAACTTGAACAAGAGATCCGACGAGTGATCTCGGCAGGAAAAGCTGAAGAAGAAGCTCAGAGTTACGAAGAATATGAAGAACAAATCCAAGAAGAGAATCCTAGCCCGGCATATCAATGGATGGATGTCGATGACCTATTGGATATAATCTCAAAAGAAGAGCTCCTCAAGGAATTTAAGCGCGTTGTCTTACCGGCAACGCATCCAGATACATCCACAACACCGGTAGATGTATTCATCACTGTTAACGAGGTATATAAAAAAGAGGATTTACTTTTGATGGAAGCCTATATCATTGAATACCGGGGCGAAATCACAACCGGAGAAGGTGCGGATCCCCTGGAAGACTTGGACAGAGCGAGTGAATTATTGAAGCGCTACCAACGAGTAACGGTGTGGATGGAGCGCCGGGTAGCCCGGGTAAAGGAAGAGATATCCACGCAAGAACTGGATCATCCAGAAAAGGTGCAAGATAACATGCAGATCCAACGACAGGAAATACTCAATCGGATCCAGCATGAGTCCGAACAGATCCTCTACTGGAGAGAGCAGATCGAAGGTCTTGTAAAGGTATTACAAGCTCAAGACGTAGGATCAAAAGAGGAGACATGACAGAATCGCCGCTGGCTCGCCAACCAACACATTATCTGACCCGTAATGCCTTGCGAGTAGTATTTAATCAGTATCTTCAGGCAGAGGACGATATCCCAACCATCTCCTGGGAGACAATCACTACACGCGAAGGTCTCCCGCATAACTGGATTTATGATCTCTTCCAGGATTCACACAGCCGTATTTGGGTAGGAACTTGGGGTGGGGGACTGGCTTGCTATCAATCCGGCAACTGGCGCGTCTTCACCACCAAGAATGGACTGCACAGCAACGAAGTCACCTGTATTCGAGAAGACAGCGCTGGAAAGATCTGGATTGCCACAGATAATGGGTTGAATGTGATGGATGGTGACCGAATCACGGATGCAGGACTGTTTGGAAAGAGTCTTCTCACTATCGCCTTTGATCAGGTCGGGACATTATGGACAGGATGCTGGCGTGCTGCCCAGAGTGGCGGAGGTCTAATCAGGTTTATTGGCGGTGCCTGGGAAACCTTTACAACCCAGGATAACCTTCCCGGTCTTGAGATCTTAAAGGTTTTTAGCGATTCACAAGGAAGGATCTGGATTGGTACTTACGAACAGGGTGTAGGAGCTGGTGTTGGATGTTATGATGGACACCATTGGCAAAAATATACCTCCCGTGACGGATTGGTAAATGATTGTGTCTACTCGATGTTTGAAGATCCAAGCGGGAATATGTGGTTTGGAACGATCGGGGGAGTGAGTATTTATGATGCGAAAACCTGGCATAGCTTGACGGTCAGTGATGGACTGATTGATAATCGGGTTTATAGCATGCTGATCGACTCCCACAAGAAAATGTGGTTTGGTACTGAAGGCGGGATTAGCCGGTTTGATGGTCAAAAGTGGATCTCGTACACCAAGAAGGATGGGTTAGTCGAAAATCTAGTGCGGACGATCATAGAAACGAGCGAAGGAAACCTGTGGTTCGGTACTTACCCTTACGCCAGAGGATTGGGTGGAATCAGCATAGCTGGCTACCAGTCGATAAAAAGCCTGCCCGATCGCGTTCTAGATTTGTTGCCAGAACCACCTGCTCCCCCGAAATTGCTACCTGGCGATGGAATTGGTCCTGAGACGCAGGAGAACTAGGGTTTTTCATAACCGATGACAGAGAAATAAGTCAAAATATTGAAAGTAACAAACTCGGATTGATTGGCTTGTTTTCTGGTGTTGGAGTAGGTTTCATAATAAGCGGCTTCGCCGACTTTTTAACCTGGCGGGTCTGCCCTATAAGTCAGCCCACAAGTTCCGTCATGGTCACGCAGTCTATGGCTTACAACACGCGCAAACCATGGCTGATTACAAGGCGATCTCGATGAACCTGATGCACGAGGACATCAAAATTACCGACGAAATCTATGCCCCGCTCATATCCAACGAAGAGCAGTTACGCATTAGCCGGCTGTCAGACTCGAAGCCAGACCGGGTGGAAAATAGTCTCGAGTCCATGGTTCGTAGCTTATCGAACAATGATCTTTCCGCTGTAATGCGGATTATCGCAGAGAAGTTGGTCATATGATGCGTATGCCCTTGCACAGTCATTCCAAACCGTTTATAATGCTAAGCAAATATCGGATAATGCTTAGCAAGCTGGAGATTGGAATGACAAATTACACAACCGTGAAAGTTAGTAAACGCTACCAGATTGCCGTACCTGCTCTGGCTCGACAGCTCTTGAATATCAAGAGTGGTGACCGCTTATTGGTGGATATCCAGGATGGGATCATGGTCTTGATCCCTAAACCGGATAACTATACGGAAGCCATGGCTGGATTGCATAAGGAAGTCTGGCAGGGTCTTGGTGTGCAGAATTATATCGATGAGGAGCGCAATGCATGGGCCGGATCACCGAAAGGATAAGATCCTTCTCAGTCATTGGATTGGACACCGCAATCTTCATCTACCACTTCGAGGAAAACCCAACTCATATTCCTTGGACTCGAGAGCTATTATCCAGCATCGAGATGGGAGAGCGAAAAGGTGTCACCTCGGCCATTACCCTGATGGAGATTATCGTCAAACCCCTTACTTTGGGGCAGATCGTTGTAGCCCGAAAATACGAAGCCATGTTAGTCAATTTTCCAAACCTGGATATCGTAGACCTTGACCGAGATGTTATCCGCCAGGCAGCGCGACTGCGTGCAGAATACCGGATTCGTCCTCCGGATGCTTTACAAGTTAGCGCCAGCCTGCTTTATGGAGCCGATGTGTTTATCACCAATGATGGTTTATTGAAACGACTACAAGATAAATTGGAAGTGATCATCTTAGATGATTTTGTCGATGGAGCATGAAAGGCAATTAAAGTCCCCTGCCCGTGAAACAGGGGACTTTTACGGGAGCTTCACAACCTCCAGTTATCCGCCGGGCTTGCTTTGTGGTGCGCCTGGGCAACGTCGATCTCGGCAATCTGGGCGTAGTGGCGCACCATTTCCAGGGAGCTGTGACCGAGCAGGAACTGCAATGTGAAGATATCACCGCCTGAACGCAGGTAGGTGATCGCAAAGGTGTGGCGGAATTTGTGGGGATAGACATCCTTAATGCCAGCACGATCAGCGATGTCTTTGATCAATTGACGCAATGAGCCCGGGTTGTAATGCCGGTCATGCTGGTCGAGAAAAACTGGCGCATCGGGATCGTCTGCATCTTCCCGATCGACCAGGTAGCGCCATAGCGCTTTGCGAGTAGTCTTGCCCATGTATACCGTGCGCCCTTTGCCGCCCTTTGCTCCGCCGATCACGCCATGCTTCACCTCTACCCGGCCGGTCTTCAGGTCGATATTTCCGATCAGCAGTTTGCACAGCTCCATGGCACGCAAACCGGTATCAACCAACATCAGGATGATAGCTTGGTCTCTATGGCTAAACCTCAGGCGCATGGTGAAGCTCCTGCGGTTGCTGGTACGCGCCTCACGCGAGTTAATGCAGGCTTTCAGCATGTGCTCCACTTCTTCCTGGGTAAGGGGTTCGATGGGAGTTTTATTGATGCGCGGCGCAGGAACTGATTTCATGATTTGGGCAACCCCCAATTCCTGAGCAGCCCAGGAGTAGAAAGAGGAAAGGGTGACCCATACATTGCGCAATGACTTCGGTGAGAGTGGGTGAGTCTTTCCATTGTAACGCCGTGGGGTGTATTCGTTGCGCAACCAGCTCATATAGGCGACCACATCCTGGGCAGTGATCTTGCCGACCTCCTGGTCCCCGATGTGTTCGAGCCACTTGTTGAGCAGGCGCTCGTGAGAGTCGATCGTGCGTAGGGCTAATCCTTCAGCCGTTTTGTAGTTGATGAAGCCTGGAATGGCCTTACTTAAAATTAACAAGCCCGACGGTGAGTGGTTCATGTCAAAATCCTCCATTTTTGAGATTTTGCCAATCTCCCACCGTCGGGCCAGCAAAAAACCATAGCCCGACGAGCTATGGTTTCAGATGAGTAGCGGGGCTTGGATTCGAACCAAGGACCTCCGGGTTATGAGCCCGACGAGCTGCCA
>Ga0154777_1034_pt1 | contig 17504 bp, 13 predicted proteins | sample Rifle2008BG16ft_FD_105785 | JGI IMG/M metagenome (GOLD analysis project Ga0154777, IMG submission 105785) | Chloroflexi bacterium RBG_16_47_49 | reverse complement strand
GAGACGAGGAGTACCTGCGGCTTAAAATCCTTACTTGTATGCTCAAGGAAATATAAAATGACCCACACTCTTACGCGAAGACCCACAAAAGTTTTATCGGCTGTTTGAAGATCAACCAGCCGATGGTATCTTCAACCTCACTCAACCTCTAAGTCAATCAAAATGATAGCGTTCGATACTGATTAATCAATCGCAAATGAGGAAAATAGTTCTCGTCAGTTGGTCCTGCCAGCCATTCTAATAAGTCCGCAAGATCTGCACGTTTCGTTGGTTTCATAATGAATATTAATGGTATTGCAATAGCTTTTGTACTATTGAACGCCGTCGCGTTGTTAACGCTCCCGCGTCGGTGGGCACCCTTGCCGCTTCTGGTCGGAGCCTGCTACATGACCCTTGGCCAGGGGATAGAATTGGGTTCGTTTAGCTTCCCCGTCATCCGAATGTTGTTAGCAGTTGGACTCGTGCGGGTGATTATACGAGGCGAGCGTTTGGTTGGTAGGATGAACAGTCTCGATTGGCTGATGTTGGTGTGGGCGACTTGGGCGTTGATCAGCAGTATCTTTCATGAGGTGCCTTCGGCTGCCCTCATATTCCGGTTGGGCCTTGTTTATAATTCCTGCGGCATATATTTTCTTCTTAGGATTTATTGTCAGTCTTTTGACGATGTGGTGAGGCTGTGTCGAATCACGGCAATTCTACTGATTCCCATGGCTGTTGAGATGATATACGAAAAGATGACTGTACATAACTTCTTTTCTGTGCTGGGAGGGGTCCCGGAAAGCTCGCCTATCCGTGAGGGTAAAATCCGAGCCCAAGGCGCATTTGCCCATTCCATCCTTGCTGGAACTGTTGGTGCGGTAAGCCTACCTTTAATGATTGGCCTGTGGCAACGATACAAGAAGACTGCAGTTGCGGGTATTCTTGCATGCTTCTTGATCATATTTGCATCCGCTTCCAGTGGACCAATAATGACTTCAATAGCGGCCATTGGTGCGTTGTTCATGTGGCGTTACCGTCACAAAATGAGGATTATCCGATGGGTTGCAGTTGTGGGTTATATTGTTTTGGATATAGCTATGACGGCCCCTGCGTATTATCTTATCAGTCGCATCGATCTGGTTGGCGGGAGCACTGGATGGCATCGATCTTTTTTGATTGAAACAGCCTTCAACCACCTCCAAGAATGGTGGCTTGCGGGAACGGATTACACCAGGCACTGGATGCCGACAGGTGTGCCGTGGAGTGCTGAACACGCCGATATTACTAACCACTACCTGAAAATGGGGGTAATAGGAGGTCTCCCTTTAATGCTGCTGTTCATTGCAACCCTTTTCAAAGGATTCTCCTTTGTGGGGCAAACGCTGCAACGAGCGGTGAACCTACCAAAGGAGTCCCAGTTTATCGTTTGGGTCCTCGGCGCTGCCCTGTTCTCTCATGCAGTGACCTTCATCGCTGTTTCATACTTCGATCAGTCTTATGTGTTCATCTATCTGACTCTTGCAGCTATAGGCTCAGCACGATCAGGAGCACTGACATGAAAACCCTCGTTGCAATAGCAAACTTCGGAACGAAAAACGAAATGTACTTAAAAAGGGTACTTCAAGAATATCGTTCGATGACAAGGTACCAATTTGATATTGTTGTGTTTTCTGATATTCCAAAGGATATTGGTCAAGGTATCGAAGTCGTTGTTGGACTTCCTACAAAAGACCCATGGTCGTTGCCGTTTGGTCATAAGGCGTTGTTTGCCGAGAGGATGCTGCAGTATGATCTGTTTATTTACTCGGAGGATGACATACTTATAACTGAACGGAATATTGATGCTTTTGTTGAGATGACGAAGATACTCCCCGAGAAGTATATCGCCGGATTCATTCGATATGAGATATCTGAAACAGGAAGGAAATACTACAATGACTTTCATAATCGTTTCCATTGGGACCCCAATTCGGTTCTAAAAATCGGCGAGGATATCTTTGCTTATTACACTAATGAACATTCAGGATGTTTTATTCTGACTCAAGGCCAACTGCAAAAGGCGATCAACTCGGGAGGCTTCCTTTTACCGCCGAGAAAAGGGCGTTATGGTACGCCTGAAACTGCCGCCACAGACCCCTACACTCAATGTGGGTTGAAAAAGCTTATTTGTATTTCCAATATGAATGATTTCTGTATCCATCATCTTCCTAATATTTACCTCGGTAAACTGGGCGTTGATGTCGAGTGGGCCGCGCATGAAATCGAAAGGCTTAAATCAATATACGGAACAAACATAGTCCGAGGCCCCCTGATAGATACAAACACTCTGCTCGATGAGGCTGTATGGGAAAAAAAATACCATGATCCTTATAGGAATGACATTCTTTCGCTGATCCCGAATGGAGTTAAGCGGGTGTTGTCAGTAGGTTGTTCATGTGGATCGGTCGAATCCGAATTGGTCAAGCAGGGGATTGACGTTGTAGGGATTCCTATGGATTGCGTTACTCAGGTAAGCGCAGAGGCAAGGGGGATCAAAGTGGTTCCCCCGGATTTCGAAGCGGCCATGTATGCTCTTCGGGGAGGGGATTTTGATTGCATACTTTTCCCTGATGTTCTTCAACATTATTCCGACCCCATCTTTTTACTGAAAGAATTTTTGAAATTGCTTGGGCAGTATGGATCCATTATTATCAGTGTTCCTAATTTCAGTCATCCCTCGGTAGTGCGCAAGAGGATGTCTGGAAAACTTCTGTTTTCGAAGATAAACGGCAACCACTCATTTGAGAAGTACAAAATCCATTTCACGACGCGACACATGATTGACTCATGGTTGGACAGATGCGGTATGAAGGTGGTGCAGGCTTACCTTAAGCTGGAACCACAGCGTGAACGTTTGAATAGTTTCACCATGGGATTGATGAAAGGTACTTTGTCGAGAAACGTTGTCGTTCTATGCAAACGGATCACGGTCTAATACATAGGCTAATGTATGATAGTTGCAATCGTTATACTGAGAATAACGACCGGATACGCTACTCTTGTTTCCAACGAGCCACGGGGTCTGTAAGAAATGATCGCGCTTGAGGAAAGAGTGGGCGTTGTGATTCCCCTGTACAACAAGGGAACATTAGTGCGTAGGGCGTTGAATTCGGTTCTTAGCCAGACCTATCAGAACATCGAGGTTGTAGTCGTGGATGATGGTTCGACCGATGAAGGGCCGGATGTGGTCCGAGAATTTTCCGATCCGAGGGTTCGGTTGATACAACAGGAAAATGCAGGACCAGGGGCAGCCCGAAATCGGGGGTTTCAGGAGACGCAGGCTCCGTATCTTTCCTTTCTCGATGCCGATGATGAGTGGATGCCTCGCTTTTTGGAGGTCTACGTGGAGAGTTTAAGACTCCATCCTGACTGCGATGCTGTCATCGGTCCGACGCTGTTCGGACCAGAGAAGAAAGACCAATGTGTGGAGTGGCAACGCCTGGGAATCAAAGAGGGTGTCTGGTCCCTCGGGACCGACTCCAACTGGGGAAACCTGACCCGCATAATGGACCTGTTCGCTACAGGACGCACAATATACCGTAGTCCGGTGGTCAATAGGTATGGTGGGTACTACAGCAAGGACAAGTGCTGCTTCAGCGAAGATATGTATTTATGGTTGCAGGTGGTATTAAGCCACAGAGTTTTTATCCTTATGAAGTCACTATTCTGGTATCACTCGGAGGACTCTCAGCTCTACCCGCCAAGCATGTATTGCAAGCCAGGGTTCATATCACCTATATTAACTGACCCCGAAGGAATCCGCCGAAACTGTCCATCTCAGTTCATGCCTATCCTTCAGAAGTATATGTGTCATGTAGCCCTGCAGGCATTAAATGAGAATGCATATTCATCGCAGGCCCGCAGGGTTATGAATATCGCAGAAGCTCTGCCTCTGTGGAGTTCCTTTCCATGGAGATACTCAAAGGCTCGAATAAAGATAATACTGTTTCAATCCCTCGGGGTGAAGTGGTGATGAGGACTGTTCGATCCATGATCCCAATCGCCATTCGTAAGAAATACCGTTACCTGCGTGCGCGTGTGCTCAGTCTCGGTTTGCATGGAGGGAGAAACCATGTTTTGACTTCGGAAGAACGCAGGGCCAGTGCCTGTATCTCTGTGGTAGTTGCAATCCACGATGCCCCTGAGGTAACCGATCGATGCCTGCGCAGCTTGGAGAGAAATGGCGGCGACGCAGAGGTCATTTTGGTTGATGACGGCTCAAAATTGGATAGAACACGGGAGGTGATTGATCAGGCCATTACCCGAAACGGCTGGGTTGTTTCCCGTCATTCGCCTGCCCGAGGTCACAGCCGGGCGTGTGAGGTGGGCGTGAAAATGACCCACCGGGAGTATATTTGCTTTTTAAATTCGGACACAGTCGTCACTCCGTTTTGCTGGTCGGGTATGGTCAAGGCCCTCCAGTCAGATCCTCGTGTCGGCGTGGTGGGTCCCTCCACGAGCAGGACGAGCACACAACAAACGATTCGGCGTGCGGAATCCTGCCGCTTCTATTGGACAGATGGGCAGATCGATGAATATGCTTTCCGGCATACTACACAAAACCAGGAGGCTGCCCCTGTGGATATGGAGTATGTCGGGGGGTTTGCTTTTATTGTGACGCGCTCTGCCTGGACAGAAAGTGGAGGGTTTGACCCGCATCTTCCCAACTACGGCAACGAGGTAGATTTGTGTCGGCGATTGAAGGGGCGGGGGTATCGGATCTTGTGGACGCGGTCAAGCTACATCCACCACTTAGAAGAGAGCAGTTTTCAGCAGCATTTCACGTCTGAGGAACTGCATCATCAGCGTGTAATGGCCAGTAGCTACATCCACACTAAACCGGGATAAGCCGGTATATAGTATAGATTGTGCCCGGTCGGAGTGGTAACGTGGATAAAATCACCTATATTAGGAGGGGAGGCTGGATAAATGAAAGCAGTAATTCTTGCAGGTGGACTTGGAACGAGATTATCAGAAGAGACAAGTGTGCGGCCAAAACCGATGGTAGAGATTGGAGGGAAACCGATAATCTGGCATATCATGAACATATACTCCACACAGGGCATAGATGAATTCTTTATTGCTGCAGGCTATAAGTCTGAGGTCATAAAGGAGTATTTCCTTAATTTTTATGCCATCAACAATGACATAACTATTGACCTTACATGCGGGAAAACCATTATTCATGATGGCAACCAGCCGAAATGGAAAATCCATATAATTGATACAGGACTTCACACGCAGACAGGCGGAAGACTCAAGAGGCTAAGGAAGTGGCTGGATGGCGGGGAAGATTTTATGTTTACCTACGGTGATGGTGTGGCAGACATTGATATAAAGTCGCTTTTGGCATTTCATAAGGATCATGGTAAACTGGCAACGGTGACAACAGTGCGCTCTCCTTCCCGATTTGGCAGGATTGGATTTGAAGGGGACAGGATTACTGACTTCTATGAGAAACCCGAGAATTATGAGGGCTGGATAAATGGCGGATACTTCGTCCTCAGTCCCAAAGTAATAGATTATATCGAGAACGATGACACTATATGGGAACGTGGACCTATAGAACGTCTTGCCAGCGAAGGTCAGTTGATGGGATATCGCCATAATCATTTTTGGTCGTGCATGGATACATTGAAAGAAAAAAACAACCTGGAAGAGTCTTGGAATTCTGGAAAGGCACCGTGGAAGGTATGGTAACAAGCAAAGATTTTTGGAAAGATAAAAAGGTATTAATTTCTGGGCATACCGGCTTCAAGGGGAGTTGGCTGTCTTTATGGCTGCAAAAAATGGGATCTGTTGTCACAGGCTATTCATTGCCCGCACCCACAATTCCGAATATGTTTGAGACAGCGAAGGTCTCATCAGGAATGACATCACATAGTGGAGACATCCGTGATCTTGATCACCTGACACGGGTGATGTCAGAATGCCAGCCTGAAATAATAATTCACATGGCAGCCCAATCGCTGGTACTTTTTTCTTATGAAAATCCGGTAGACACATATGCCACTAACGTTATGGGAACAGTAAATATCTTGGAGGCAGCACGAAGAGTTAGATCCGCAAAAGTTATTATCGTTGTGACGAGTGATAAATGTTATCAGAATAAGGAATGGTTCTGGAGCTATAGAGAATATGATCCTATGGGGGGACACGACCCCTATTCCAGCAGCAAAGGTTGTGCTGAGTTGATTACATCTGCATATCGTAATTCGTATTTTCCGGAAAAATCTTATGATGATCACGGAGTAGCAATTGGTAGTGTCCGGGCAGGCAATGTAATCGGTGGGGGTGACTGGTCTAAAGACAGACTTATTCCTGATATCATGAGGGCATTAATGCAAAAACGACCGGTCATTATCCGTAATCCGGATTCTGTTCGTCCATGGCAGTATGTACTTGAACCATTAAATGGGTATCTTTGCCTTGCTGAACGTCTCTGGGAAAATGGACCTGAATTTTCTGGCGCCTGGAATTTCGGGCCGAAAGATGATGACAGCAAACCTGTTGCATGGATAGTTGAGGCTTTGACCAAACAGTGGGGAGATGATTCCACGTGGGAATTAGATATACTTACACATCAGCATGAATCTCATCAGTTGAAACTCGATAGCTCAAAAGCAAGGACTTTATTGGACTGGTCAACAAGGATACCGCTCTCAAAAACCCTGATGCTGATTGTTGATTGGTATCAGGCCTATCAACAAAAAGAAGATATGAGAAAGATTACGGAAAATGAAATAGAATGTTTTGAAAAGGCATCCCATGCAGGCAATGGACTGTAAGAGGGCACACTCATGATTTTCAGAGAGACCAGACTGAAAGGTGCCTTTATCATAGAGGTCGAAAAGCGTGAGGATGACCGGGGCTTTTTCGCCAGGACCTGGTGCAAAAAGGAATTTGAAGAACATGGGTTGACAGCTAATATGGTACAGTCAAATATATCCTTCAACAAGAGAAAAGGAACCCTGAGGGGCATGCACTACCAGGGTGCGCCGTACGGAGAAGTTAAGTTGGTGCGATGCACCATGGGCTCTTTGTATGACGTTCTGGTTGACTTGCGGCCGGAGTCACGGACATACCTGCAGTGGTTAGGAGTAGAATTAACATCGGTAAACCATAAAATGGTGTATATTCCCGAAGGTTTTGCCCACGGATACCAGACGCTGGAGGACAATGCAGAAGTTACTTATCAGGTCTCTCAATTTTATTCCCCGGATTTTGAGCGTGGGCTCCGGTATGACGACCCAGGAATAGGGATTGACTGGCCTCTCACAGTGAAGATCATATCTGATAAAGATAAAGGGTGGCCTGACTGTCAACAGTTGTGAAATGCTATTAGCATGAGGTTCTTGCAAAAGCCCCTATTTTGTCATTCCCTCAGAGATTCTGAGCGGGAATCTGGTTCTAAGTACATGAAAAACCATATCCCCGATAGAACGAATTCGGGGATGACAAACAGTTTTGCAGGTGCCTCGCATGAAAACCGGAATGGAGGATCTATATGATTATTGTTGATAAGGCCCTGGAACTGCGGCAAAAGGAGGGTAAGCCCGTTAGGGTGGCTATGACAGGGGCCGGTTATATGGGCCGGGGGATAGCCCTGCAGATCGAGCAATATGTCACGGGGATGAGTCTGGTAGCCATTGCGAACCGCACGCTTTCAGCAGCCGAGAGGGCCTTCCGGGAAGCCGGAGCCGAAAGTATCAGGCATGTTAAGACCGTAGGACAACTTGAGGAGACGATAGCTCAGGGCGGCCATGCCATTACAGATGATGTATTGATGATGTGCCAGGCTGAGGGCGTGGATGCAGTCATAGAGGCTACCGGTGATGTGGAATGGAGCGCTCATGTGGCATTAGCAGCGATAAATAATCGCAAACATATCATCCTGATGAATGCTGAGCTGGATGCTACAGTAGGACCAATTCTAAAAGTATACGCAGACCGTGCCGGGGTTGTCTTTACAAATGCCGATGGCGACCAGCCAGGTGTTATGATGAACCTCTTGCGTTTTGTGAAAACCATAGGGTACAACCCTGTCCTGGCCGGTAACATAAAAGGCCTTCAGGACCATTACCGAACGCCCGAGACACAGAAGGGATTCGCAGCCCAGCACAACATAACACCCCAAATGGCGACCTCCTTTGCAGACGGTACAAAGATATCAATGGAGAATGCAGTCGTAGCAAATGCATCGGGTTTTAAAGTAGGCGTACGGGGCATGTACGGTCCCCGGTGTAACCATGTTAGCGAAGCGGTGAAGCTTTTTCCTCCCGACCAGATGATGAACGGGGGGCTTGTTGATTACATACTTGGTGCCGAACCAGGACCCGGGGTCTTCATCCTTGGCTACAATGATCATCCCGTTCGGCAAAGCTATATGAGATATTTCAAGATGGGAGAAGGACCGCTATATGTGTTTTATACGCCCTACCACCTCCCTCCCATGGAAGTCCCGATTACGGTGGCCCGGGCTGTACTCTTTGGTGATGCTACTGCCGCCCCCCTCGGAAGGCCTGTTGTTGATGTCTTAACCCTGGCAAAGTGTGATCTCAGAGCGGGTGCAGTGTTGGATGGTATAGGTGGATTTACATGTTACGGAGTTGCTGAGAATTCAGCGGTTTGCCGGGATCAGGCGCTTCTGCCCATGGGGCTTTCTGAAGGATGCCGACTGAAAAGGGACGTGCCTAAAGATCAGGCAATTACTTACGAAGATGTGGAATTACCTTCCGGAAGGTTATGCGACCGGCTTCGAAAGGAACAGAACGAATACTTTCCATGACTTTGGATGAGGGAGGAAGATAAGAGTGTCGAATGGCATGGATGTGACTGACCTAAAACATGAAGAAGTTAGACGGATAGAACCGTCGAAGGGCTGGGTTTCACTTAAGCTGACAGAATTATGGGAATATAGAGAGCTGCTATATTTTCTTGTATGGCGTGACATTAAGGTCCGATACAAACAAAGTGTGTTGGGGGCTACCTGGGCCATTATTCAACCCTTCTTTACCATGGTTGTTTTCAGCCTCTTTTTTGGGAAGCTGGCCAAAATACCGTCGGACGGCATCCCTTATCCAATATTCAGTTTTGCGGCGCTTGTTCCATGGAGCTTCTTCGCTAACGGTCTGAATCAGGCATCAAATGCCCTGGTAGGTAACTCGAATCTGATAAAAAAGGTTTACTTCCCGCGTATGTCTATGCCAATCGCAGCAGTTCTGGCAGGATTTGTAGACTTCATCCTGGCCTTCATCATGCTGATAGGTATGATTTTCTACTACGGCATGGTACCTACTTTAAATGTCATCTGGCTGCCATTTTTTTTAATATTGGCCTTTATAACCTCACTCGGTGCATCTCTATGGCTTTCTGCCATGTATGTCCAATTTCGCGATGTACGTCATATTATACCTTTTTTGATCCAGATATGGCTTTTCGCAACGCCTATCGCCTATCCGAGCAGCCTTCTTTCAGAACCCTGGCGCACCCTCTACAGTATCAACCCTATGGTTGGTGTGGTTGAGGGCTTCCGCTGGGCGCTGCTTGGAGTTCATACGGCTCCAGGACCGATGATTGTTGTTTCATCTTTAGCGGCACTGGGACTGTTGATTACCGGGGCATTCTATTTCCGCCGTATGGAAAAAACCTTTGCAGATGTAGTGTAAGGACAAGGAGAAACTGAAGAACGATGACTGATATCTCGATCCGTGTAGAGAACCTGGGCAAGCAATTTCACATTGGCGCTTTGAAGAGCAATAGAAATTTGCGTGAAGCGTTCATTAACGGATTTAAAGCGCCATTTCGACGCGCAGCCAACCTGTTAAGGGGTCACTCTTCAGGTGCTGCTGATCTCAATGAAACGATTTGGGCCCTTAAGGATGTGTCCTTTGAGATAGGATGTGGCGAAGCTGTTGGACTCATCGGAGGTAACGGGGCAGGTAAAAGCACTCTTCTTAAGATAATCTCGCGGATTACTGAGCCTACCGAAGGATTTGCTGAAATGCGGGGGCGCATGGGTTCGCTATTAGAGGTTGGAACAGGTTTTCACCCTGAGTTGACAGGAAGGGAAAATATCTTCCTGAACGGCGCCATTCTGGGGATGAAACGGGCAGAAATCAAGCGCTCATTTGATGAGATTGTGGCCTTTGCTGAAGTGGATAAGTTTATAGATACCCCTGTGAAATATTACTCGAGTGGAATGTACTTACGTCTCGCTTTTGCAGTGGCGGCTCATCTTGAGCCGGACATTTTGCTGGTTGATGAGGTCTTAGCAGTAGGGGATGCCCGTTTTCAAAAGAAGTGCCTGGAGAAAATGCAGGATGTTGGACAAAAGGGTCGCACAGTGCTATTCGTATCGCATAACATGTCGGCCATCACAAGACTATGCAAGCGAGTCCTTTTAATAGAAAATGGTTCTTTATCCGAGGATGGCCCCTCAGACCAAGTTGTAAGAAAATATCTGGCGGCACGTCGGGATACAACTGCTTCGAGGGAATGGACGGACCCGACAAAAACTCCGGGAGGCGACATAGCCCGGTTGTGGGCTGTCAGGTTGAGGAATGAAGAAGGAAAGATTGCGGAGACAGTAGACATACGGAGGGCAGTTACCCTTGAGATAGAATTTGATGTTCTAAAGTCAGGATACGAATTACTGCCGCATTTTGTATTCCGAACCGAAGATGGGACTATCGCATTTATCACTTTTGATTTAGATCCTGCCTGGCAGAGGCGCCCCCGCCCGGAAGGCCGTTATCTGAGTAAAGTCTTTATCCCAGGTAATTTTCTGGCAGAAGGTATGTATATTATCAACGCTGCAATTATCACAAGTTCGGATATTATTCAAGTTTGGGAACGGGAAGTAGTCTCCTTTATGGTTGTAGATAGTATGGACGGGGATTCGGCGAGGGGTGGATGGGTCGGTCAAATGAGTGGAGCAGTGAGGCCTGCATTCAAATGGGCCACTCAATATAGTACGAATGGGAGTGGAATATAGTTGATACCTGAAATACTTAGAATTATCTGTCAACACTGCTGGCGATGGCAGCATTGTTTCAATAATTTCAGGAAGGAATGCTCTTGTGAAAGCAGATTCAACGATTAGGATGATTGTGGGTGGAGATGTCTGCTTCGATTTAGAAGTCCGAACCATAGGATATCTGGGTGCGTATCGTTTAAAGAAAGAGGGGGATCACCTCAACGAATACATAGGAAATTACCCCTCTCGGACAGTCTCTTCGGGTTCTGCAAAATTCATAAAGAGAATAGCTAAAAAACTGGTAAAAATTTGGGATGCAATCAGGATTCATAAAAAAAACCATACCCTTCCACTTTTTGAAGAATTTATAGAACCAATCCCCGAAAACGAAGATAGGCGGTACGTGGATTACTTTGCTCGTACGGCTATGAAGTTTAATATCAAGTATCCGAACGGCCGGTCGCCCGAAGACTACCCATTTGAACATATCGGCCCATTTCTCAAGACTAAGGATTTTGTACTCGTGAATTTGGAGACACCCCTGGCCAGCGGCTGCAGACCTTATGGGTATTTTATTAGTACTCCGGGACACGCCGTTGCTATGGCAAATGCCGGTATATCAATGGTAAGTTTATCTAACAATCATATATTTGATGCGGGAGAGACTGGATACCTTCAGACAATTGATAACTTAAAGGGCGCTGGTGTTCTCTACACTGGAGCTGGAGACAATATTCAAAAAGCCAGGTTAGGGACTATGGTAGAGATTAAGCAAACTCGCTTTATCTTTTTAAGTTATACTCAATTCTGTAATTCAAAGTTTGCTTCCATTGCGGCAGAATATCCGGGAATACTGCCCCTTGCCCCTGAAATGATAATACAAGACATAAAAACTGCAAAGAAACGTGCAGATATTGTTTTTGCAGTGCTTCATTGGGGTTTAGAGAATCAGCCGAATGCACATCCGAGAGAAAGGGAGATCGCTCACTTGCTCATTGATGCGGGTGCTGACGGTATTATTGGTCATCATCCCCATGTTCCGCAGGAAATTGAAGTCTATAAAAATAAGCCGATCATTTATTCTCTTGGGAATTTCATTTTTGGCCACAATCGTGACCATCACTGGTCCGATAATTACCTGGTCGAATTGGAGATTGCAGAGAAGAGTTTCCGGGAGATTACCATACACCCGATTGCAGGAAAAGGAGAGGAACTTTTTCAACCCTACCTGTTAAGTGGTGAAAGGGCGCAAAATGTACTCAGAGATCTCAGGGATAAAAGCGCCAATCTGGGGACAACCGTCAAAATTCAAAATAACCACGGTAGTATTAAGATAATATAATTAGAGTCTGTGTATAAAGTCCATTCAGCCGTCATGCCGGACTTGATACGGTATCCAGAACGTATTGAAAAGACTGGATTCCGGCTTAAAGACTGCCGGAATGACAGACAGACAACCCGTGTTTATACACAGACTCTAATTAGAAGTTATTATACGCTGAACGATGAGATTAAATAGCGATAAATGTTAATCATAAAATTGTACAAATATTTCTTCATGGGGTTTATTATTACATCAATGGTTTTATTAGCAGATTGCAGGGACATTTCATACGGTGCTAAACCGAGTGGGCCAAATTTATTTCATGGGACCCTTAGGCCGCACCCTGAAAATCCCCGCTATTTTACAGATGGAAAGGGAAGAGCGATCTACCTGACCGGATCCCATGTTTGGGATTCACTTCAGGACTGGGGAGGACCAACGCCAGACTTCGATTACGACGCCTACCTCAATCTATTGAAGGCGAACAACCATAATTTCATCAGATTGTGGAGGATAGGTGAGTGCACAATAAAGGGTACCAACCCCCGGACTCTCATAACACCTATGCCATGGAAACGTACCGGACCCGGGCTGGCAAATGATGGAGAACCGAAGTTTGATCTGACAAGGTTTGACGATGAGTACTTCAGCAGAATACGTTCAAGGGTCAAGGAGGCCGGAAATCGTGGTATCTATGTATCTATTATGCTTTTTGACGGCATATATGATTGGAAGACCCATCCATTCAATAAAGAAAATAACGTAAACGGGATTGATGGCGACACTTTTAAGGATGGAACTGGGAGGGGTGTTCATGCCCTAGATCTACCGGATATCACGAGGTTGAATGAAAGATACATACGAAAGGTGATAGACACAGTTAATGACCAGGACAACGTATTGTACGAGGTAGGTAATGAAATTAAGAGGCACTCTGTAGAATGGCAATATCATGTAATCAATTACATACATGCTTACGAAAAAAAGAAGCTGAAAAAACACCCGGTTGGTATGACTTCTACCGGTGGTAATGGGGTAGACGATGTCACAAATAAAGATTTATTCAATAGTCCGGCAGATTGGATATCTCCGCGAAGTTCCGAACCCGGGCAGAACTACTCCTACAATCCACCTCCGGCTACTGGTAAAAAAGTGATTATCAGCGATACGGACCATCTTTGGGGTATTCTGAGTGATCCAACCCCGCAGTGGGTATGGAAAAGCTTTCTGAGAGGGATGAATCCTATCCTTATGGATGTTCTGCAAAACAGTGCCCCTGGACGAACTGAGAAATGGAATGATCCGGGACGTCCCGGACTCGCAGAGACTCGATTAGCTATGGGGCAAACCCTGAAATATGCAAGTCGAATGAACCTATCGAAGATGATGCCTTTCGTTGAATTAGCTTCTACGGGATATTGTTTGGCAGATAGAGGTGTTGAATATTTAGTGTATTTTCCTTTTGATGATTTACGGAGCCGGGAGCAATACCTGCATAAACTTGGCATATTAGACATCAAAATATCGGTTGATCTTTATGCAGTTCCAGGAACATTTCGTATTGAGTGGTTTAATACTATGACAAATGAGATCACTGATGGAGGAATTGTTGAAGGTGGCAGCAATCAATATTTTAAAATCCCGTTCACGGGTGATGCTGTACTGTATCTCTATAGGGAAAAGATGTAAATAAGGAGAACTTATGAGGCTGAAGAATCTGAGATTTGAAAAAAATGACGACGGTGCAAAAGCCGTGGCAACTGTCATTTGGGAAGACTGTCAGAGGCCAACTCAGGAGCTCTATTTCAGCACGACCGCAGAATTTGCTGATAGTATATCTTGCAACCCTCATGCTTTTCTTGTGGCCTGTATCATGCCGGCTTTACATTTTGGAGAGAAGCGGCTCTCAATCGAAGGAGAAATTTGCCCTGAGCTGAAAGAAGGTCTGGTGACCGCTATGAATTGGATGCGCTTCTGGTGGTACAAGCCCGATAAGAAGCTGGTGAAGATAGAGACGAAGTCGCGAACGGGATATCCCCAGCCTCGAACCCCGGATAGGGCGGGCTTTTTGTTTTCCGGCGGGGTTGATTCCCTTGCCACACTACGTTACAACCGTCTTAACTACCCTTCGGCGCATCCCGGTTATATAAAAGACGGGTTGCTTGTTTGCGGACTGGAAATCCGGGAGCCAAGAATCTTTGAATATGTCATGGATTCAGTCTCGGCTTTGGCCGAAGACGCTGCTGTAACGTTGATTCCAGTTTACACGAATATACGGTCACTTGGTCCCGAGGATAATGATGATTTTTGGGGGAAGTTCTGGATCAACGAATTTATGGGCGCCACTTTTTCTGCTATTGCTCACACATTTGCAAAAAGACTGACGAGAATGTCTATAAACTCATGCCATGATATTCCCAGTATCATACCTTATGGTTCGCATCCTTTGATCAATCCCATCTATTCGAGCAGTGACTTCCGAATTCTTCATGAAGGAATTGCCCTGTCGAGGTTTGAGAAAACCAGATTAGTAGCAGGTTGGGATCTTGGGGTTCAACATCTCAGGGTGTGCAATAGAACCGAAATTTATAAGCCGGGCCAATTGAACTGCGGCGAATGTGAAAAATGTGTTCGGACGATGCTTGCCCTATTGGCTGTTGGCGTGTTAGGGAAAACAAACGTCTTCTCAATCCATGATCTCAATGAGGAAATTGTAATGACAACAGTGCAATTAGCCTCAAACACACTGCCCCTGTATGAAGAACTGATTTTTCCTTTGCTCGAAAGAGGCCGCCACGATCTGGTGCGCGCTATCAGGAGAAAAATCGTAGACTATCATAAGCTGGAAAAGTACAAGAAGCTAAGGAAAACGTTTATTGAACCAATCCTTGAGTATGATCAAAATTACTTGTATGGGAGCCTTAGAGCTTTGAAACGGATTATATTCCCCGGTGGGGCAATATGGACCAAATAGTCAAGATATTGCAAATAATGAACTTTTTGAGATGCTTCGAGTAAAGTTGAGGGTGGTAAATGACCACCACAAACTGTGTAATGTTAAGGATTAAGTGTCTAAGAGTAGCCTTTCACCTTCCTTTTCATTTTTTCATTTCTAACTCTTTGTTTTTTATAATATATATTTCAGAATAAAATCTTTTATTTTGAATATGTTCTTTTTTTTAGAGTGACGAAATATTTTACACTTGGCATTTATAGAGTACTTAGGGTAGAAAAATCTATATGGGATCTTTCAAGCTCACTTTGTAACTTGTTAATAAAATTAATAAGTTATAAACATACTAACAATGAAATAGGGAATATTTATCAATATGGTATTATATTTGCTATATAAACTCACATATAAAAATAAATGGATTAATGTAATTTTTTTCAGAGTATATCCAATGTTTAGATTCATAACCATTCGTTATTATTAATAGAGGAGATGATTATGTACACCCATGCTCGCACGACAACCGCAAAAGCAATGCTTGGAATGGTTTTGATCATGTGTACCTTCCTGATGCTTCGGGCTACTTCCTCTTATGCTAGTCAGTGCACAGCAAACATAACAAACTATTGGACGCTGGACGCATCGGTTGGAGGCACATTCGTTGATTTAGCCAGCGGTGTTGATGCCAGTTGTAATTCCCCCGAATGTCCCACAGCTTCCGCCGCGATGATAGGCAACGGGTTCTCCTTTGACGGAATCAACGACAGTGTTAATGTTTCGCCACACTCGACGTTCAACTGGGGCAACACCGATAGCTTTAGTATTGAGTTATGGATGAAGCCTGGATACAACGGTACCCCTGCAAGCACTCAGGTGGTCATTGGCAGATTTGACGTTTCGGCGCAGTTGCAGTGGTGGGTTGGCATTGGAACGAGCGGTAAGGTCCGATTCTTCTTGCGTGATAAGAGTGGTACTTTGTTTTCGCTTACAGGGACAAAAGTATTGGGTAATGGATGGCAACATGTCGTTGCGGTGAGAGATGCGAACGCAAGTGCGATACGCCTTTATGTGAATGGAGTGCAGGATGCTGCTAATACCGCAGCAGTCTATAGCAGCGGATTTGATTCAGCGACAGTTCCGTTGAACATCGGGAACATGGCGGGCGGTTATCCTTTCCAGGGACTCGTTGACGAAGTCGCTCTGTACAACAGGGCGCTCACCAATGCAGAAATTCGCAGTCACTACTATCTTGCCAGAGGATACTGCGATCAGTGCACCAACCCGGTTAAGATCATGCCCCTTGGAGATTCGAATACCGTCGGGGCAGGAACTGGCGGAAATGCAGTTGCATACATGACGGGTTATAGGCAGCCTCTCTCCCTCTCTTTAACAGGTAGCGGTTACATTACTGATCTCGTTGGCAGTGTAGAGACAGGCCAGTTGGCTGTGCCAGGTTTTGACTATCAACACGAGGGGCACGGTGGGTTTACCAGCACTCAAGTGGCGGGCCAGGTTTATAGTTGGTTAGTCAATAATCCGGCAGATGTAGTTCTTCTTCACATAGGGACAAATGACGTTACGTATAGTTCCTCTTACATTGCGAACATACTTGACGAGATTGATCGGTTTAGCGAAAAAACAACCGTCATATTAGCGCGCATTATCAATGAACAACCGTACAAAGCATCGGTAACACAATTCAATGACAGTGTACAGACTATGGCTCAAGCCAGGATTGACAATGGTGATAAAATCATCATAGTGAATCAGGAGAGCGCACTCAACTATACTTCGGACATGTCGGATAGTATTCATCCTAACCAGTCGGGATATGACAAGATGGCCGGTGTCTGGCTAAGTTCTCTTACCTCCTTCTTACCAGCCGATGCTCTACCCGTCTGCGGGAATTTGGCGCCCATCATAACATCGCAGCCAGTGATGACAGGTTCGGTTGGGATCCTGTATCAATATGACGTCAATGCCTCTGGCATTCCTGCACCGAACTATAGCCTGGTGACTAACCCTTCCGGGATGACAATAGATGCCAACACGGGTCTAATTCAGTGGACACCTTCTTCGGCGGGTCTTTTCAATGTGACGGTTGAGGCATTAAGCTTGACGGGAACCAATACCCAGAATTTCACTGTAAATGTTGCCTCTGGCACAGGAGGGACATCATACTCGGTCTGGACTCCCGGCGCTACAGTAGGCCCTGAAGGGAGCAGCGGTGC
>Ga0154777_1017_pt1 | contig 17560 bp, 23 predicted proteins | sample Rifle2008BG16ft_FD_105785 | JGI IMG/M metagenome (GOLD analysis project Ga0154777, IMG submission 105785) | Chloroflexi bacterium RBG_16_47_49 | reverse complement strand
CTACGTCAACCAGTACCAGTTCGTCGACGTCAACGACTACTGCATAAGGAGGAATATGAGTCAGGATTTGTTTACGAATGAAACGCACATGTCAAATCGGCAGGGGTATCTGCGGACTTCTGACAGGTTTCTGGTGGACGGTGACGAAATTCAGAATATTGAGGCCGGACAGATGTATTATAATGACGTGACGGATATACTGTATATTTATGACGGGACAGCCTGGTCAGGCAGACTGACGGTGGCGATGTAACATGACAAAATTTGGTAACTATGCGGGGAAAATAAGGTCAGCGACGGCTGATCCGGCCAGTCCGGCCATTGGGGAGGAATACTACAATTCCAATACGGACAAGTGGCGGCGGTATACGGTCAGCGGTTGGAGGGAAATTTCCTTTGCCACCGATACGTCGACTTCCACCAGTACTTCAACCACGACCAGCACGTCGACTTCGACATCGACGACGACGACTACCACGTCAACGACGACGACTACCACCAGTACGTCGACGACCAGAACAACTACCAGTACAAGTACTACGACAACCATATAAGGAGGTTTTATATGACCGGAGTTGATAAGACAGCGAAACAGTCAGCAGCGGAAACTCAGATGCCGGAGGAAGCAAAGCCGGAAGTGCCGGTGGTTGATGTGGTACAGGGACAGAGCGCAGTAGCGCCGGTGACGTTTGACAGAGTGATTATTTACTGTCCGAAATTCTTCCTTTCTCCGGACCGGGAAGCGGAGCTTCAGCGCAAAGGGATGCCGGTGGAGAGGAAACCGACCCCGAATTCGGTGCGGGATATGTTCCGGAAAATGTGGTGGTCGATTAAACGGAACGAAATGAAGGTATTTGAAAAGGAAGTGGGGGAATACCTGCTTTCCAAGTACGGGTTTCTGGTACGGGTGCAGCCGCATGAAATTGATAAGTACCGCCGGATTCAGGCGGATAAGGAATATAAGTGTCATATCTGTGCGGCGGAACACCGGCTTTTTGAAACGGACACTCCAGTAGCTTTTCAGAACCATATGAAAAGCCATAACATGAGTCCGGAAGCAATGGCGATGCTGGAGGGAATGGAAGCGGCGGCACCGGATGGTGAAGTTTATTCCACCCAGGATGCAGTTGAAGGTAAACCGCGAATTGACGTTAATGCCGGAGCACCGGTCGGCGGGACTTATGAAAATCCGGCGGTTGATGCGGAAGGTGTTGAATGGGTCGGTCCGGGTTCGGTTAAGCGTCAGGGAATGAAACTGCGTCCGAAGTTCGGAGCAGCCGGAGTATTCAGGGGAGGGCAATGACATGTTGGTATCCAAATCTAAAGTAATAACCGCCAGCGGCAGTATTGTCGGCAGGTCCTGTACGGTTTCGGCAGTAACGGCGATACCGGCCGGTGGGGATTTAATAGTAAAACTTCGGGATGGCGGAGCATCCGGAACCGTGAGATGGGAATTTGAAGTCGATGCCGCTGCCGGTTCGGAGCATTGCGGTTTTTCTCCTCCTTTATATTTCGGTACCGATCTTTATATTGAGATTGCGGGAACAGTGGTTAATGCCTCCGTTTCCGTGGCTTTGGTGGAAGATCAGGCAGCTACGGATATTTAAGGGATTGTAAAAATCCGCTGATTATGATATAATGGTATCCGTAATCAAAAATCTGTATGGAAAATCAGGGCCGGAAAATCCTTATTTTTACGCAGTTTTCTGCTGCTGAAGAAGCCTATTCCCTCAACCGCGTAGTTCAGGACCAGATTCAGATGTTTGTCACCAACGGTTATAAGGTGGCGGTGACAGTGGCGGAAGGGTTTACTCCCGGCGGTTGGTATGCCCATCCGGATGTGGAACTGCGGGGCATGACTACAGTTCCCTGCCATAATGAAGTCAAGAAAGACCCGACGTTTGATGCCGATGTGGAAGCCTTAACCGATGACATCCGGGCTATTGTCGAGGATATTGATTTTGTCATTTCCCACGATCTGATTTACCAGCCTTCAGCTTTGAAACATAATATTGCCTGCCGCCGGGTGGCTAAGGATAAACCGAACCTGAAATGGGCGCACTGGATTCATTCGGCAACTTCCCCTTATACGCTGGGACGGTTGCGGGGCATATTTACCGATGAGTATGCCAAGATAATCAGTGAACCGTTTCCCAGTTCCTATTACGTTTTCTTCAACCATTATTCGATTCCCCGGATTGCCGAAAATTTTAATGTTTCTCAGGAAATGGTGAAAATCGTTCATCATCCCAGTGACGTATATAAGATACTGCGGATCAAAGATCCGTCAGTGATCCGGCTTTCCGAGAAAAAGCGGTTTCTGGATGCGGATGCCGTGGCTGTTTATCCGGTCCGGCTGGACCGGGGCAAGCAGGTTCAGTATGTCATTAAGACGCTGGCCTGTCTGAAGGAAATGGGATTTAGCGTGCGGGTAGTGGTGGTGGATTTCCATTCTACCGCCGGGGATAAGGTTACTTACCGGGATGAACTGAAGGCAATGGCGGTGGATTGGGGACTGAATGCCCAGGAAATTACGTTTACTTCGGAATTTGATCCGGGCTGGGGACTGGAGATTCCCCATGAAAGCGTGGCGGAACTGTTTTCGCTGTCCAACGTTTTTATTCAGTCGTCGGTGTCGGAATCCTATTCGCTGACGACTCAGGAGTTTATCCTGATCAGCCGGGGGATTCTGGTATTGAACCAGGATTTCCCGCCCTTCCGGGATATTTTCGGGCCGGATGCCATTTTCCGGAAGTACAGTTCCAATATTGATGTGATGAGCGGTCTGGACGGGAATACGACTACCCAGTACGGTCCGAATGACGCAACGCCGGAGGAACGGAGTCATTACGAGAAGAATTACCACCGGGAGACAGCGGGACTTATAGCCAACCAGTTGCGGCACACTCAAGGCTATTCCCGCTGGATTAAAATTAAACGGGAAAGGAACCTGCAATACGTGTTTAAGCATGAATTAGAACCCCTTGTGTATGGATGATGCTGTAGTTTATGGATGGGGAACGGTCGGCAGGGCAACTGCCAAGGTTTTCGGGATTCCCCATTTTTTCAGTAAAAGTGAAAGCAATATTACACTTAAGGACGCGGCATATAAAAGGTACCATTTTTTCTGTTTGCCGACGCCAACTGTTAACGGAAATTGTGATGTCAGTCATATTTTCGGATACATTAAACAGCTTGAGGAAATTCCCCATAATCAGAACGTTTATATCATCAGGTCGACGGTAATTCCGGGAACCGCCCGGCACATTATGAATGAGCTGGGAATCCATTCGGTGGTGTCCAATCCGGAATTTCTGTCCGAGGATACAGCGGAGGAAGATACCCGTTATCCTGACATAGTAGTGATAGGAGGGGATCAATTTAACTATGTGGAAGATGTTAAGGGAATTTATCAGTCGTTTGTTAAGACTGCTAAAACATTTACTACTGACTCAATAACGGCGGAAACGGTAAAATATGCGGTAAACACCTTTTATGCGACTAAAGTGGTATTTGCCAACCAGATATTTGATGTCGCCCAGAAGATCGGGGCCAATTATGAAGTTATTAAGGAGATTATGTACAACCGGAAATGGATCGGCAAAAACCATCTGGACATCTGGCATAAGGGCGGCCGGGGAGCCGGAGGCAAGTGTCTGCGTAAGGATCTGGATGCCTTTGAGAATTATTCCAAAAGTAAACTGCTGGAAACGGTGAAGAAGCTGAATGATCAGTATTTGAGTTACCATCCGAAAAAGGAGGGTGTATGAAAGAAGGAACAGTTACTTTTAAAGATAAATATTGGAAAATAGTTTTCATTAATGGTAGATTATATCAGCTTATTCCACAGTTTAAGTGTAAGATTAAAAGATGGGAAATGAATGGTGGAGCATATGCAATTTCTTTACCAATTATAGAGGAGTTTAAATGAAAAAAGGATTGACGAGTATCGTTATCGGTATCAGGAATACTGATTATCCGGTCTGTCATTATACGGCCAACTGTATCGGTTCCGTCAGATATTTTACCGATGCGGCTAAAACCCCGTATGAGATTGTGGTGGCGGATAACGGGTCGACAGTGGAACTGGGCGGTTGGAAATGGGAGCAGACGGCGGATAAGTATTACAAGGAACCGGAAGGCAAAAGCTGTGCCTGGGCCTGGAATAAGGGAATTGAAATGTCCGAAGGCGAGTATCTGGCGGTTTTGTCTAATGACGTACAGGTGTTTGAGCATTGGCTGGAGGATCTGATTGATGCGACAAAGTACGTGAATATCGTTAATGCCGTACCAATGTACGATATGCCGTGGGGACGGGCATTGGAGGCCAGCTGGCGGCGTAAGGACTGGTTAATGGATGATCCGGATAAATATCTGTATCCGTTTCGGGATTTTTCCCTGTTTCTGATGAAACGGGAAGTGTATGACAAAGTGGGTCCGTTTGACGAGAAATATGAATTCGGTTGGGGGGAAGATGTGGATTACTGTTACCGGGCAGAGGCATTGGGATTTATTAATAAGGCTAACAAACGGGTGAATACGCATCACGTCGGTATGGCTACCGGGCAGATGCTGATGATGCAGAATGCCGGGGATATAAACGGAGCCATGACGCGTAACCGTGAATATACTAGGGAAAAGCATAATCTGGATAAATACGGTATTCCTCATCCGCCGGAGGAAAAAGTGGAGCGGCAGGTTGATCCGCCGACTGAAGTTCCCGAAGGGATTAAGCGGAAAGGGGATAAAGTTATTCGTACCCGTGAAACCGGTGATAAGGTGTATTTGGTAACCGGAAACATGGTACAGTGGGTAAAAACTTTGGAAACGCTGACGGCGTTAGGTTGGAAATTGGGACAGGAACAGTTTGTCAGTCTTGATGAACTGCGGAAATATGAGATGGGTGAACCGTTGGGTTTGGATACGGTTGAAACCGGAGTAGGAGTAGCAATGATTGAGGAAGTTTCTCCGGCAAATGTTTATCAGGTTCCGGTAGTTGGTAAATCTGCAGTTAAAAATCCGGTATTAAGGTACCGTAAATCGGCATGAAATATTCGGTCATAACTCCGGTTCATGTTCATTTTGACCAGCGTCGGGAACAATTGTACCGGGCAATGGAAAGTGTCCGTCGGCAGTCGGTGAAAGATTATGAACACGTAATTATTAATGACGGGTCGACAGTGGATGTCCGGATTCCCAAATCGGTGAAATTGATAAACCAGCCGCATCTGGAACGGATTGTGGCATATCATAACGGGATGAAGGAGGCTAAAGGGGAATGGTTTGTGTTTTTGGATAGCGATGATGAGTTGGTAAGTTATTATCTGGAAGTATGTGATGCCATGATTGTCAAGTTTCCCGACAGTAAACTGTTTAATTTCGGATCAATTCATATTACGAAAGACTATAAGGCTCAGGCTAGGGATGCATTCAAACCGGCAAAACTGGATGTCGGACATGAAGTATTCGGCGGTGGGAAAATTGTTAACGGAACTTTCATTTTCCACCGCAGTGTTTATGAGGATCTGGGGGGGTTTCCGGAACAGCACATGGAAGCAGTTGACTGTACGGACATTAATTATCCTGATAATGAGGGTAATTTGGTACGGGTGCTGTCTATGTGCAGTCCGTGGGATTTTTCGGCTTATTACCAGGTGAAGTATCCAGAGATCCGGCAGTTTTTTACTCATAATGCTGAACCGCATAAAGTAATTCAGGAGTTGGGTAATCCTTGGGGTAATGATTTTGCTTTGTTTTATCAATATACTAGAAAGTATCATTCCGAGCCGGTTGATGCACATTTATATATAGTTCATCCGAAACATAATCATGAATTATGACACCGATTGATATATTTATTACGTCATATCTGCGGCAAGCGTATACTGAAAGGACTATTACGTATCTGGAACAGCGGACTAAATATCCGTACCGTCTGTTTGTGATTGATAATGGAGGGAACCGGGAGGTTTTGGATGAGGCAATCAGACAGAATAAGGTTTTTCTGGTCATCCGCCCATCAACGAACATGGGCATCCACGCAGCTTGGAACACGGCTTTGGCTCTGGCTGAATCTGAGTATTTTATTACTTCGGATAATGACATTTATGTCCCTGATCTGGAACCTGACTGGCTTATCCAGATGGTTAAATTTATGGATCAGCGATTGGACTACGGTGCTATTAGCCTCCACCCTCATGTTTTTATTGGGGCTGCGGGAATTGATCCGGCTGATCCGGATGACGTAAAGGAACGGAATATGTGCGGAGCGGTGATGCGGATTATGCGGCGGGAAGCGGTGTTGAAAGTCGGTGGTTGGGAACATGTCCTTCGGACCGGCCGCAACCATGAAGAACGGACAATTTGCAGTAGGCTTCAGACGGCCGGTTATAAAGTAGGAGTGGCTACGCGGATTCGGGCATATCATCCGTTTGGAAAGGAAATAGGCGGCAACTGGGGATACCCGGCTCATTTTACGCCTGAGATGCAGGGTCACAATCCCGGACTGGAACAGGAAGTTCAGCGGTTTGATAATATCGAGGCATATGACAAAAAAACCTGGTTACCGAAATTATGACTGAATTTACTTCAATTATAATGACGGCTTATCCGCAGTCATTATATTTAGCTCAAATGACAATGGCTTCAATTGCTAGTGTTACCCGTTATACCGATCCGGAAGATTATGAATTTATTTTAATGTCCGATAGCGAGAAGTTTTCAGTACGGGATGATCATAAGGTTTTAAAAATTGACAGGTATGAAAAAACTGAAGGGTGGGGTTATACCAAATCCATGAATAAGGGAGCGAAACTGGCAAAGGGTAAGTATCTGGTTTTTTTACAGAATGACGTATTTGTGCCGGAAGGCTGGCTTTTACATCTGCAGTATTATCTGGATCATGGTTTGGCTGATTGTGTAATTCCTGATCAGATGCCCAGAAGCAGGGAATTTGTTAAGAAATCTTATAGTATGAGTTATGAAGAGGCTATGAAATTCGGTTCCAGGGATGCCGGGTTATTGATGATAACAAAGGAAGCATTTAATAAAATCGGCGGCTGGAATGAGGAATTGTCATTGTTGGCGGAACGGGATTTTTATGAAAGGATGGCAGCGGCCGGAATTAAACAGATAGATACCTGTAAAGTGATGGTCAGTCACATTATGGCGGCGACCAACTTTAGTCGGATGCATATTAAACCGGAAGAGTATGAGGAAATGATAAAAAAAGACGCCGGAATTTTAAATAAATAATTTATGATAAGTTATAAGGACATAACGATTGTGATTCCGCATTTAGGGGAAACTAAAGAACAGGAATATGCTTTTGACGAGTGTTATGCTTCACTCCGTGAATCCGTTCCGGAAATCTGGTTGGTAGTGGCAAAAAACGGCGCTGCCTGTCCGCATCCCCGTTTTGTCCGGGTAGTAGCTCAGGGTCAGTGTATGGCGGTGAATGCGGCTGTGGCAATAACGAATACACCGTGGATTATGGTTTCAAATGACGATATGATTTATCCGCCGGGATGGTTTGAAAAATTGACTGAGCCGGAAACTCCCTGTGTGTCTCCCCAGTTAGTGGAACCGAAAATGGGTGCATCTACATTTGAAATGTCTTTCTGTGGCGGTGCCGGGGGTGATTTTGATAAGGATAAGTTTTTTCGGTTCGTGAAAAATTATCCGGATAAGGGAACGGTCAGAAATGGTTTCAATACGCCTTTTCTGATTCGGCGTGACATTTGGGAAACCGTCGGCGGATATGACATTAATTATGATCCCTGGGGGTCAAATAGTGATTCTGATCTGTTATATAAAATCCGGTTAGCCGGAATACAGCCAAAACAGAATACTGCCTGTAAAGTTTACCATTTTTCCCAGACGTCGGGAACCTTTGAATCTCAGCATCAGGATGCCTGGAATGATAATTGGCAGTACTTTATAAATAAATGGGGATTTCCGAGAACTGATGTTGGGATCTGGACGGCGGATTTTGAGATGCCGGAGCCGCCGTTAAGGAAGTTTATGCCTAAATGGGAGAATAGTTTAGCCTCAATGAGCTTGTAGGATGCCCTAGAACGGCTGGAAATTAAAAATATGACTATTGATACCTTTTTTGACTACGAGGAGTTGGACCGTAATGCAAGACCCGGAGCTTTCAGTACTCTTGATATGGAAGTGCTGGTTCCGGAAGTGGCAAAACTTGTTCCCGGAGATATTTATTTGGAAGTCGGGGTAGATAAAGGTAAATCTTTATCAGTTGCCAGGATGGTTGCTAAAGAAAAGGTTAAGGTTATTGGTGTTGACCTGAAAGTAGATCCGCAGGTTAAAGGAACGGTTTTTTATCAAGGAGACAGTGTGGAAGTAGCAAAAATTTATAACGATGGTTTGATTTCGGTTCTGTTTATTGACGGTGACCATTCCTATCTTGGTGTTAAACGGGATATAGATGCTTGGTATCCGCATGTGAAAGAACACGGAGTAATACTGTTTCATGACTGTGATGAATCAAGTCCGGGAGTAATGTGGGCGGTGTCGGAATTTGTTTATACACATGATTGCGGGTTTTTTCTTTACAAATACAATAATAAAAATACCAGTATGGCAAGAGTTCTGTTATGAAGGTTAATTTTGTCGGTTCGTTTACTACCGGATATGTTGGGGAAGTATCTGACGAGAGCCACTTGGCGCGTGAAATAGAAACGTTGGGACACGAGGTTCGGAGATTGCCCCGTGATAAATGGCGTGAACACGTCCTGACCGGCGCAACATATCCGGATATGCCAACCGATCTTGAGGCGGATATTAATATCGTCGCCAAGTGGAACGGATTTAATGACGGGCGTTTCGTGTCAGCTTTGCGGCAAGAAAGCGGCGGAGCGCCCGTTTTTTATTGGGTATGGGATTATATGCAGAATGAGGACTGGCATTTAAAAATGGTGGAAGAGGCTGATCTTTATCTGGCCAATGATGTTTATTCCGGAAATTATGATCACTTCAGTAACTGCTATTATTTTCCTTTTGATGTCAGTGACGGTGAAATAGATAAAACCGGTCCGGATTACGAATCAATTAAACGGCGGAATGTAGCTTTTTTCGGTTCCTGGATTGCCCAGGGTGATCGGCAGGAATGGTTGCAGAAAATTAACCGGGAGGTTCCGGTAACTGTTTTTTCCTGGAATTGGCAGGAATGGCCGAAGGAATTTACGGATGTGCATCCGGCCGTTTATGGTTTGGAGTTTGCCAATGAAGTCGGTATAACCAGGATTTGTCTGGGATTTTCCGTATATTCCCATGCTTGGGGTTATTGGAGTAACCGGACCGGTAAGATTCTTTCGGTTGGCGGGTTTTTACTTTATCAGTATGCTCCGGGAATGGAATTGTTTCTGCAGGACGGAGTTGTTTATTTCAGTTCACCGGAAGAAGCCGTTGAAAAAATCAGATATTACCTTGATTCTAAACATGAACAGGAACGTTGGCGGATAGCACTTAAAGGTTATCGGATCGGACGGAACAGATTTATTTCTGCGGAACGGGTAAAGGAATTAATGATTTTGGCTGAGCGTTTTATTAAAAAAGGTGATGTTATATGGAAATTATAAAATCCGAAGACCGGTGGTTTGCTACACTGGTAAATGATGTCTGGTGCCGGATGGGAGGTAACGGACCGATCAACGTTTCCCAGTTGATGCCGTTAGTTAAATGGACTTATGACGAAGAAAGTTTTTTGGATGTGGGATGCGGCAGCGCAACAACGCTGGATGCTATTAAAGCGATCAAAAGGAATGTTAAGTATAAAGGCGTGGATTTTATTGATTCCCGGATTGAATGGTTAAAGCAGAATTATCCCGGTTACGATTTTGAAAATCAGGATGCCCGGCATCTGAAGGAAGAGGATGTCAGTTGGGATACGGTATGGAGCCGTCACGTCATTGATCATTTGGATGGTTTTGAACAGCCAATGAATGAGCATTGCCGGGTAGCCAGAAAACGGGTAGTTTGTATTCTCTGGTATGCCATGAATGAAAAGGAAGAACATGATATTAAACCTATTTTTGATAACGGAAAAACTTATCCTGACGAATATTTGAACCAATACAGCCGGAAAAAAATTGAATTGTATTTGGAAGGGAAAAAAACGGAGGGCTGGAAACTGAAGGAATATCTTCGGGAAGTTTCCTGGCAAGGGGATAAACAGGGTAAAGGTGGGGATACAATTATTGTGTTGGAACGATGAGAAAAAAGATTCTCTGCATTCCTCCCTGGCATGGTTGGTATGTGGAAGCTCATGTGGAATATTTAATCCGTTACCTGGCGGACGAGTTTTTTATGGAGATAGCTACTATTCCGTACCCGCCGTATAAGAACTTTCTGGATCGGTTTCCGAATGAAGGGCCGTTTAAAAGGAATCCGGATGAATATGACCTTTTATGGGCTATGTGGGCCGGACATTGGGCGGTTCCGCAGGATGAATATGCTCATAAAATGGCGGTAGTTCTGTATCAGCCGGGAGAAGGTCGGAGTATCGGTTGTAAAGTAGTTGGAGCCGCTACCCCGAAAGTTGAAAGGAATTTTGCTGATTACAACATCCCTTTTCATTCTCTGCGGTTCGGTATTGATACGGAGTTGTTTTATCCGGTTTCAGAACTCCGGAATGGGTATTGCTGTGACAGATTTCATGTAGGTTACGTGGGAAATCACGCTAATGTCAGGCATATGTTAACTACCGTTATTTCTCCGTTGCGTAATTTGGAAGGTGTCCATCTCATGCTGTTTCCACATTCCTGGCAGAACAACGGCGGTAATTTTGATGATTGGGATGGATATAACTTACTTCCATATGTAGTGACCGGGGATAAACGCTGGACGGGGATGCCGAATATTTATAACCGGATGGAGGTACTTTTACGGATTGATCAGGACCCGGCATATTCATTTCCGACTCTGGAGGCAGCTGCCTGTGGAGTGCCGGTTATAGCGACTGACAGCGGAATAGACCATTTTATTACCGAGAAAGGCGGAGGTATTCTGATTCCCGGTGACCGGTCTGATCATATGAATAATCCTGATATTACGGCTAAAAACGTCAGGAATGCGGTAATCAGATTGCGGGATAACCGTAAGGAAGCGGAAAAGATGGGTCAGAAAGGCAGAACTATAATTGAACGTCATTGGACATGGGATAAATTTATTGATGCTTGGCGGAAGTTTTTCCGGGAAGGAGTTTCATGATTCCGGTATTAAGTCCTACTATTGATGAGAAAACCGTTGCGGAGGTCGTAAAAGTTTTAAAATCCGGTTGGTGGGGATTCGGTCCTAAAACCATTGAATTTGAAAAAAAGTTTGCTGATTATGTAGGGGCTAAATATGCAGTCGGAGTTAACAGCGGTACGTCGGCGTTGGATTTATGTCTGAAGGCTTATGATATTAAAGGCGGGGAATTAATCACTACGGCCTTTACTTTTGTTTCCGATGCTATTGTCGGGGAGTGGAACGGGATGGATGTGACATTTGCCGATATTGATGCGGATACGTTCTGTCTTGATCCGAAAACAGTTCATATCACTAAAAATACTAAAGCAATTATTACGGTTGATTCTCATGGCCGACTGGCGGATATTGACGGATTGCGGAAAAAATTTGAGGGGTTAATTATAGAAGACGCGGCTCATGCCATGTTGACTCCCGGAACCGGGAAAAAAGGCGACATTACTATCTGGTCATTTCAAGCCGTGAAAACTTTGCCTACCGGTGACGGTGGCATGATAACAACCAATGATGAAAAAATTTATAAGCGGTTACGGACATTGACTTGGTTAGGGATAGAAAAACATACTTATGAACGGTCTGAAGGCAAACGATATACCTGGGATTATGACATAATCCAATCGGAAGGTATTAAAGCATATATGAATGATTTAACTGCTGTTATAGGTTTGGGACAATTAGAGCGTTTGGAGGAAATGAATGCCAAACGGAGAGCAATTCAGGCGTGTTATAACAGCGGATTTGAAAATGTTCTGGGAGTTTTTGCCGTTCCGTTATTCAGTCATACGGTTCAGTATTACACGATGAAATGTAAAAACCGGGATGCGCTTTCAGATTATTTGGCATCAAAAGGTATTGCCACGTCAGTTCATTTTAAACCTTTATCGGAGATGACGTACTGGAAAAAAGCGGTTAAACACGAACTTCCGGTAACCAGCTCTGTCTGGAAAGAGTTGCTGACGCTGCCGTGTCACGATGGGCTTACCTGGAAACAGGTTGACTACATTATTAATTCCGTATGGGAATTTTATGAAGATCAATAATATTTTACTGACCGGCGGTTCCGGTTTGCTGGGGCAGGAATTACAAAAACATATTAAATGTGATGCTCCTTCACACGAAAAACTGGATATTACCCGTCCTTTTGAATTCACTTATAAAAAATATGATCTGATAATTCATGCAGCAGCATATACTGATGTAAATCGGGCGGAAACTGAAACAGAAAAGCTGTTTGAGATTAATCTGGGCGGTACGTTAAATTTGCTGTATGAGTATGGATTGATACCGTTTGTATATATTTCCAGTGAATATGCCCGGAATCCGGTAAATATGTATTCGGCTTCCAAATTTGCTGGGGAAATAGCCGTAAAGTATTTAGCTGAACAGTATTTAATTATCAGAACGTTGTTTAAGGACAAATGGACTTTGGATACGGCTTGGGCTGATCAGTATACCCAGGGTGATTATGTAGATGTAATTGCTCCGCTGATTGTCCAGACAATTAAAAACTGGGATGGTTTGTCAAAAACAACCTATGTGGGAACCGGCCGGAAAACAATGTACGATCTGGCTAAACGGACGAAACCGGATGTAATGGCGGTCAGTATAAATACTTATCACGGAATAAAACGTCCGGTTGATTACTTATGACAGTTACGACCATTATTCTGTCTCATTATAAGGAACGGGAAGATAATTTGAACCTGATGGTGAATAAGTTATTGCAGGGAACCGTAACGCCCGGAAAAATCCTCATTTTTATTGATAATCCAGACATTGTATTTGAGGATGAGCGGGTAATTATAGTTCGTTCCAATAGACCTTTTTTGCCAGTAGTTCGGTTTGCGCTGGGAACAATATCCGGTTCCGACTTCTGTTTTTTTCTGGATGATGACCTGTCTGTCGGTCCGAAAACGCTGGAGAACTTCGTTATTAATGAAATCCGGTTGCCGGAGTCTATTTTAGGGTTAGAAGGTAGCACATTAAGCAATACGGCTGAACCTTACACCAAAGATATTCCGGTTAAACGGGGACTCCATGATTCTCCGGTACCGGTAGATGTTGTTATCCGGACTTATTTCGTTCCGACGCAGCTTTTAACTGCCGGGTTACTGCTTCAGGAAATGTATCCGGATCTGCCCCGGAAGTCATTGGATGACGTATTTTTGTGTTTGGGAAACAAGTATCTGAACGGAAACAGTAACTACGTAATTTCCGCTACTGGGGAAAGTGACTTGATTGAATTGCCAGACGGCGGGGTAGGTCAGTCACATTCCGGTGACCATTATATAAACAGAAATCTAGTTTGCCGGGAGCTGATGAACATATATGAGTAGGGTGTTTTTTACTAAGGCTGATTATTTACTGGATGTAGTGCTTGATCTTGATGATTTTGCTGAGAATGAAGGCAACAGTAAGGAATGTCTGGAACTTTTAATAAAACAAAAGGAACAGTACCCGAACTTGAAAGTTACTTTATTTGCTATACCGTTTTACCAGGATAAGGATAATACGCCTTTTTTCAGGCAGACGGTGGAAAAATACGGTGACTGGATGCAGCTGGCAATTCACGGCTGGACTCATGAAACTCCCACCGAATGCAGGGAATGGAACTTTGAAGAGGCCTTAGCTAAGATTTCCAAGGCTTGGATGATGGGTAGGGGTTGTTTCGTGAAAGGGTTTAAGGCTCCGGGCTGGCAGATCAGCCGGGATACGTATAAAGCACTGGAAACCCTGAAGTTCTGGGTGGCGGACCATACTACTTCTGCATATACCGAACCTGGGGTCCTTAATGCCGATAGAAGGCCTGCAAACCTGAAAGTCTACTCCGTAGACCATCCATGGATAGTGCATGGTCATACCTGGGACCTGAATAATCCCGATCCGGCTTATAATAATGGAATCAGGCAGATTATTGAGGAACACGGGGTTCCCTGGGATGTTAACAGCCGGTTTTACTTTATATCGGAAGTTGTATGATTCAGACGGTTTTTACTTTCAATCCAGTCAGAAACGATTTTATTCAGAAGGCTCTGGATAGCCTATATAAGTATACCGATATGAAGGATAACCGGGTGGTAGTGGTGGATCAGACGGAAAACGGACTGAACCTATCCAAAGAACAGGTACATCTGGTACTGCGGCCGCACCGGAATCTGGGATTTGCCAAATCCCATAATGAGGCAATAATTCACGGTTTGCGCTGGGAGGCTAAGTATATTGCCTGTTGTAATGACGATCTGGAATGGATGGACAGCCGGTGGTGGGATGGGATACTGGAAACCTTCGTCACAGATGATAAAATAATGGCAGTTAACCCGGAATGTCCCAGAGTACCGATGTGGGGGTATGGCAGGTCACACGGGGAATTTGTTGATATTATTTCCTATAAGCCGGAATTTACTGAAGCGGATTACAGTTATTTGCTGAAAGGCGAGTTTGAAGAGGTAAAGAACCGGTATGCTGATCTACCGCCGTCATTTCCTCTGGTTAAGGTTGGTGTTTGTGATGCAATAGCCATGTGGCTGACGGTATTTAGGGCTGAATGTTTTGAGAGGGTGGGTTTATTTGATGAACGGTATTATCCGGGCGGCGGTGAGGATTATGATATGGATGCCCGGATTTACAGTAACGGTTATCGGGCAGTCGGTACTACCAGATCATGGGTTTGGCATCATTGGGGACAGAGTAAAGATGAAACCGCTGCGGCTAAGGATAAAGGCATGGTAGTTGATCTGGAACGGTCCTGGATGGACAGTACGTATCTTTGGCCGCCGGAATGGAATTTAAGTTGGAATAATGAGACGCAGAAAATGGAACCGAAACCTATAGACCCGTGGGCTACGTGTTTTTTGCAGGACGGCACTAAAGTTCCTATGAAGCGGCGTCCGGAAATAGCAGTTGTGGATATTTGAACGTCTGTTCGGGCGGGGTTTCCCCGGCCATCCTCAAAATGGCCCCATACAGATTCCCCGTCCGAATAGAAGTTCAAGTATTTTTGTACTATACTGAATCCAGTAAGCAATTACTGGATTTTTTATGGTATTTACCGTAGATGACCTATGTTTATCCTATTTAGACAACTTTGCGTTATTTGATAGAATCAGGGAAAGGAGGCATGATTTCAGGATCATTGCATTTGCAATAGCCAATTTCAAAAACAATGAAAATTTACTGGAGTCTGCTGTTTTTAAAAACTGGTTTACGGAACATAAGGATTGGGTTGAAATTGCTGTTCACAGTTATGATCATCAGTATCCGCCGGACGGTGACCGGGATAACCAGGAATATTGGATAAAGCTGGCATTGGAAGGATTAAGGCCGTTTTTACCGGTAAAATATGGTTACCGGAGTGCCGGGTGGCAAACAACTAATCAAACTGTACCGATTCTGAAAAAATTGGGGTTTTCATATATTGCTTATGAAACCAGAATAAAGGATTTGAAACAGGATAAGGTTATTGAAGACAATATAGTTAATTCCCATTTATACGATATTAATTCTATTAAAAGGATAGGAGGTGAATTATGAAATATCTGAAAATTACCATTTTGGAAAATGGTTCAACCATGACGTATCCGGCAAATTACCAATCGGACATCGGTGATTACGTAATAGATCATTTGTATTACGATGACGTGAAATTTGATGACCAATCGGAATTACTGCTTTTGATTCCGGATAAGGATTATAACGTTTCCATGATTCGGGACCGGGTGGTAGAAGTTACTGAAGCTGAAGCGAAAATTATCAGTGAAGCGCATGAAAATAGGGTTGAGGAAATTAAGGATGAAGCTAAAGTCAGACGTCTGGAAATTAAGTCCCAATTAGGCATGGCTTTAACAACTGAGGAAATGGATTCACTTGATCCTGCAAAACCGAATGCAGTTTTCACAGTAAGTAAAATTCTATCTGACAGAATTGACGAGGTAAAAGAGCTTGCATTGGCCGGAAAACTGAAGGATATAACGTGAATGATTTAGTTTCAATTATTATTCCGGTCAGGTATAGACCTGACCTTACCCGTGTGTGTATAGACAGTATTGTTAATTACACCATTCATCCCCATGAATTAATTCTGGTTCAGGAAGGTGATGATCCTGAAATCACTAAATTACTTCAGTCCTATAAAACTAAATTTGTCCAAAATAAAATTCCTAAAGGGTTTGCCGGAGCCATGAATTCCGGTTTAGAATTGGCAGAAGGCGGTTATTTATGTTTTCTGAACAGCGATACGGTGATGACTCCGGGATGGCTGGAAGAGATGTTGGAAGCCTTTAAAGACAAACAGGTCGGTTTAGTTACACCTACATTTACTGAAGCTACTACTAAACAGGTGGTGGATTATAACCAAGGTCAGCGGTTTGATTATGTAGATGATCCACTTTCCCTTAAAGGTGTATGTTTCCTGATCAGCCGGGAAATAATTGAAAATGTTGGTAAATGGGATGAAAGTTTTGGATTAGGTGGAGGGGATGATAATGATATATGTTTACGGATTAGTAAGGTTGGATACAGATTAGTTATAGCTAGAAAATCATATATTTATCATTATGGATCAGCTTCATTCCGGGAAGAATTTAACAATGATGTGGATTATTCCAAAAAGTTTTCCGTTCAGCAATTTAACAAATTGAGGGAAAAATGGAAAATGGAGGGGAAACCGAAAGTATTCATTTCCGTTCCATGTCATACCGGAACTATTCATCATAATTTGGCTTTACGGTTAATTCAATGGAGTCATGATCCTGATGTTATAGTTAAAATCAAGTTTTATTCCTATTTATCTCCGTTGGATAATGCCCGGAACCGGGCAGTTAAGGATTTTTTGGAGGAGTACTTTGACTATTTTATGAATATAGATGCTATGATTATTCCACCTCCTAACGCACTTCAAACACTTTTAATGGCTGATAAAGAAGTTATTGCTCCCTTATGTTTTCAGCTCCAGCAGGGAGATGATGGGTTGATTTTCCCGCAACCGGTGGCGCATCGGTATGATGATAACCACCAATATAGGCCGTATTTTCCTACAGAGAATCCGAATGGAATTCATGAAACGGATGTAATTACCGGGGGCTGTCATTTGGTAAAACGGGAAGTAATGGAAAAATTGGAACGGCCGTACTATTTTAAATATCATAAAAACGGTTTGGTGATTTATTCAGAAGACTTTGTATTTAGTCAACAGTGTCAGGAATTAGGATACAAATTATATACTCATTATGGGTTACATTGTAAACATTATAAAACAGTAGATTTAATGGAATTTAATAACACGATGGCAAAATAT
>Ga0154777_1121_pt1 | contig 18420 bp, 13 predicted proteins | sample Rifle2008BG16ft_FD_105785 | JGI IMG/M metagenome (GOLD analysis project Ga0154777, IMG submission 105785) | Chloroflexi bacterium RBG_16_47_49 | reverse complement strand
TATTTTCGTGTTGGGATGAATCCGTGATAAAAGGATCAAGTGATAATGCCCGTTCAACCATTTCTAGCTGTTGTTGAATCAAGGATGCCAGGATTGTATTTCCAGAAGTTTTCGCAATCATCATATGGAATTCCTGATTAAGCCTAAAAGCTTCAGGTTGGATAATCCGGCTAGCTTGATTCTTTGAAATCTGCTGCTCTTCTTTATTATTTCTTTCCAATGCCTCAATATCTTCATCTTTGATATATTCCAAAGCTAAACCAATTGCATCAACCTCTAATATTATTCTGACATGGAACATTTCTTTTACATCGCGAATCGATGGCTTGGTGACCATATATCCTATACGCGGTAATGATTCTAAAAATTGCTCATGGGTTAATACAACCAAAGCTTCTCGTGTAGGCGTCTTGCTCGTTCCAAATCGCAAGCATATTTCATCGATGTTTATGATGTCACCAGGTATTAAATCGCCAGAAATGATAGTTTGGCGTATTTTTTGGTACGCTTTTTTTGATTGTGTAGGTAAATTTTTCATACAATTTAGTTGATTTTAATATTGATGGAGGATATAATAATTATATGTATAATATATTATAAGCATATTGAGGGATATGTCAATAATCCAAATGCCAGATTATTAAAAGCTCCAAACCAAAAAGTACGTGAATGATGATTAAGTAAATATACAGCCTACTGCCCCAATACATGAAACGAATTATTATTTCCCGAACAGGCATTATTCACATAATCATTAGAGAATTGATGACCTTCATATTAAGTTATCCTTGAGAAGGAAAAATGTTTACAAGAGATCATTCAACTGGGTGTAAGAAATCGATATTCGAACCGAGTTGCGGCAATTATTGTTACCATTAAATCGCATTTATCTATTACAGTTATGTATTGGCTGATTAAACTGCAGATAGTCTACGACTCAAAAATTTTATGTAATATCGAGACCAACTAAAAGGCGTTACACATAGAAATATAAATTAAGGAGGCATCCATGACACCAAAGAAAATTGTCTATCCGTACATCCCTAACTCTGAACCCAAGATTAAAGCTCAAATGCTCAAAGATGTTTGTGCTTCCAGTGTAGATGAATTTTATGGAGACATACCTGTTGAGTTACGTTTCAATGGACAAATGAATTTACCTGCACCTTTCACCTCGGAATATGCCCTTCGCCGTCATATTGAAAAAATACTTGAAAAGAACAAAACAACGAAACAGTACCTAAATTTTTTAGGTGCTGGTTGTTACCAGCACCATGTTCCAGCTGTATGCGATGAAATAAACTCACGTGGTGAGTTCCTTACAGCATATGCAGGTGAGCCATACGATGACCACGGTCGCTTTCAATCACTTTTTGAATACACTAGCATGATGGCTGAACTACTTGAAATGGATGTTGTCAATGTTCCCACATATGATGGATTCCAGGCAGCTGCTACTGCATTGCGGATGGCTTGCCACATCTCAAACAGGAATAAAGTCTTATTGCCTGATACGCTAGGTCGGGATTTATTATCAAAAATACGTGATTATCTCAAATTCGATATCGAAATTATCATGGTTAAGCATAATCCATTGACAGGCGGGATTGATTTACACCATTTGAAAGAATTGCTCACCCCTGAAATAGCAGCGGTTTTCTTTGAGAATCCGTCATATCTCGGCTTTTTAGAACTCAAGGGAACTGAAATTACCGAAATGGCCCACAGCCATGGCGTAATTTGCATTGTAAATGTAGATCCAATTTCATTGGGGGTACTAGAACCCCCCATACAATATGGGGCTGATATTGTCGTCGGTGATATCCAACCGCTGGGAATGCACATGTCATATGGCGGTGGCCAGGCAGGATTTATTGCTAGTCGCGATGAGGAAAAATATGTCATGCAATATCCCTCACGTCTATTTGGTATTGTCCCAACCAGAGTAAAAGGCGAGTATGGATTTGGCGATGTGGCTTATGAACGTACATCATTTGCTAAGCGTGAGGAAGGCAATGAATGGGTTGGCACAGCATCGGCATTATGGGGAATTACAGCTGGAGTTTACCTTGCATTGATGGGCCCCCAAGGTATGAAAGAGATTGGTGAAGGAATCTTATATCGTTCACAATATGCGAAACAAGAAATGAGCAAACTAGCTAATGTAAGCACTGGGGTGTTCCAAGCTCCACAATTCAAAGAATTTGTCGTCAACTTTGATAAGACAGGAAAGACAGTGGCTGAAATCAATCACACCTTGTTGGAAAAAAGAATTTTTGGTGGTAAAGATTTAAGCCATGAATTTCCCTGGCTAGGTGAAAGTGCATTGTTCTGCTTTACTGAGGTACATACCAAAGAAGATATCGATCAGTTGGTCTCAACATTGAAGGAGGTGGTGGCATGAATAACATTACCGATGAGCGTTTTACGGATGGCAAACCTAATCTTCGTCGTTTCCACCAAGCGCGGTGGGATGAACCAGTCATTTTTGAGTTAGGCCAGCCTGGTCAGAGAGGGATATTAGTTCCCGAGGTAGATGAAGGAATTAAGTCTCAAGTGGGAAACCCACTGAAAGAGATACCCGATTCACTTCTTCGTAAGAACCAGCCCCAATTGCCTGAAATATCACAACCTGCTGTCGTGAGACATTATGTCCACCTGTCACAGGAAACCTTAGGTGTGGATTGCAATATCGATGTTGGACAGGGTACTTGCACTATGAAATATAGCCCGAAGGTTAATGATCAACTTGCACGGATGGTTGAGATGACAGAATTACACCCACTACAAGACGAGTCGACAGTTCAAGGTATACTCGAGGTCTTTTGGCGTTTTGAGCAAATACTGAAAGAGATTTCGGGATTGGACAGGTTCACCCTACAGCCTGGCGCAGGTTCAGCTGCAATCTATACCAATGCAAGCATCATCCGTGCTTATCATGCATCAAGGGGGGAGATTGACAAACGAGATGAAATCATAACAACGATCTTCTCGCACCCATCAGATGCTGCCTGTGCGAAGGTGGCAGGGTTTAAGGTGATCACCCTCTATCCTGATGAAGACGGTTATCCGGACATAGAGGCATTGAGTGCTGCCATCTCTGAACGGACCGCAGGTCTTTTAATAACTAACCCGGAAGATACCGGTATTTATAACCCCAGAATCGCTGAATTCACCAAACTTGTCCATGTCGCAGGTGGATTATGCTCATACGATCAGGCTAATGCGAATGGCATTCTGGGCGTCACTCGTGCCCGCGAAGCAGGTTTCGACTTGTGCCATTTCAACCTCCATAAAACCTTCTCCACACCTCACGGATGTGGTGGGCCGGCAGTTGGAGCAACGGGTGTTACGAAGGAGTTGATTCCATTCCTGCCCGTCCCATTGGTTGATTTTGATGGCAGTAATTATTTCCTCAACTATGACCTTCCAAATAGTATCGGTAAAATCCGCCCCTTCTATGGAGTAGCCCAAGCAGTTCTAAAAGCCTATGCCTGGGTGATGGCACTAGGAGCCGAGGGTCTGCGCGAAGTGGCAGAAATAGCAGTATTAAATAACAATTACTTGCTCCATAAAATCCTATCCATCCGTGGAGCGAGTGCACCGTATGCTAAAGGAAAACGCAGGATTGAACAGGTACGCTATTCTTGGGAAAAGCTTTATGAGGAGACCGGAGTCCATTCTGATGAGCTGGGAATCCGTGCAGCTGATTTTGGCGTCCATTACTGGACCAGCCACCATCCATACGTGGTCCCAGAACCATGTACATTAGAACCCACAGAGTCATATTCGAAAGAAGAATTAGATGAATATGCAGCCATCATAGAGAATGTGGCGAACGAGGCTTACTCAAATCCAGATTTAGTAAAAAACGCTCCATATAACAGCACAGTTCATACAATCAATAATCATCCTCTGGACGATCCACAGCAATGGTGTATTACCTGGCGCGCATACAAGCGTAAGACTCAGCAGGTGACTGCATAAGAAGATATGATGCGAATAGGTCTGATTGTGAACCCTGTCGCGGGGTTGGGTGGACGCGTCGGTTTGAAGGGAAGTGACGGTGCAGATATCCAGCAAAGGGCTGTTGAACTCGGTGCGATTCCCTGCGCTACGGATAGAGCGATAGAGACATTAAAGTATCTTCTACCCTTGAAGACTGATCTAGCTATCTTGACCTATCCTGGAAGTATGGGTGAAATAGCTGCAAGACGAGCAGGATTTTTACCTTTTGTACTGGGCCAAATTTTATTTGACCATACCACAGCAGAGGATACGAAGCGAGCTGTGAAAGAATTGATGAATAAGGATTTATCACTCCTATTATTTACTGGAGGTGATGGAACAGCTAGGGATATATATGCAGCCGGAGGATCGGAAATCCCTACATTAGGGATTCCTGCCGGGGTAAAAATCCATTCAGCAGTGTATGCTATTCATCCACGAGCAGCCGGAGAACTGGCGATGGCTTACTTGCGTGAGGAGACGGAATTAAACCTTGCTGAGGTAATGGATATTGATGAAGAAGAGTTCCGGAAAGGACGGGTATCGCCGAAACTTTACGGATTTCTCAAGGTGCCATATTTACAGAGATTCGTGCAAGGAGCCAAGGCAGCGAGTCCACAATTATCGTCTTCTGCATTAAAAGGTATTGCCGATGATTTGTTTGTTCGGATGTCTCCAGGCACAATATATATTTTTGGTCCCGGTTCAAGCACCTATGTAATTGCTAAACACTTGGGTATGGAAAAAAATTTGCTTGGAGTAGATGCATATCTTGACGGAAGAGTAATTGCATCGGATGCAAATGAATCTGCCTTACTGGAACTTCTGTTTAATTATCCAACAGCAGAGATCATTGTCACACCGATTGGCGGACAGGGTTGTATCTTCGGTCGCGGAAACCAGCAAATCAGCCCTGCGGTAATCCGCAAGGTAGGGGAGACGCGCTTCCGCATCGTTAGCACCCCTGAAAAATTACAAGCGCTGAAAGGCCAACCATTGTGGGTTGATACTGGAGACTACACATTAGATAAAATGCTATGTGGCTATTATCCAATTATTACAGGATATAAAGAGTACGTGATGTACAAAGTTACATCTTAAAAGTATTGCCTTCTAGGAACATAAAGGCCATGTAGATAAAAGCGGTGTTCTATTTGTATTCCATCAAAAACAAGTAACCGAACAGATAGACTCCAAAGGAACAACTACCATTGCACTGCTCCATAAGTTTGGGATAATGTCGATAATCGTGCGATAGTGTGTATATCACTTTTTGATAGGGAATGAGAGTAAGAAAAATTAATACTATTTTCTGTATTTATATGAATTTCTTTTCTGGTGGTAGGATAATTATTCAGTAACATCCATGATTTTTTTACATATAATGTAGTGAAATCCACTGGACGCCTTCATTAATAACCGAAGTGTTGACTGGACTTTAATAATCACATCCAATGTACTTGCTTTGTCCGTGTACAATGGACTGGGGCAAATTTAACAGGCCATTGGATGGGAGAAGTGTTTTCGGGCGATCGTCCTTTTAAATCATTGGTTAAGCGTTCGAGCCGCTCCACGCTCGTTGTGAAAGCAATTAGTAATAAGCGAAAAACCTGCCAAAAGGCAGATTTTGTATTTAATGCCCAGCTTTTACCATTTTTAGATATAGAATTAAACCTATAAGACCAAAATGGATGGTCGTGCGATCCCATCAATGACCGTTTCCGGCCAGCCGGGTATCGACGTCAGGACCTCTTTGTGGGTTTCCCCCACCAGCATCGTATCTTCTGATTTGTAGCCAGTGATGGATGGATTCCAGGCGTATACCTGTCCAACCGCCACGCGCTCAAGAGACCCCGGTACTGCCAGATACTCGCGCGGCTCATAGCCGCAAGCGCCACCCTGGTGATGCTTGCGCCACTCGTCTGGGTAACCGGCGTCTGAATATGCCTTTATGATGATGTCAAAAATTTCCCCCACGCTTCGGCCGGGGCGAGTGGAGTTTATAATAGCGGCATCTACTCCTGCACATGCCTCCATCTTGCGCTTCAGGTCTTCAGACAGTGGTCCAAAATGGACCAGGCGTGTCAGTGAACAGATCAGCCCATTTTTCCTTCCGCATAGGATCAGCATGGCATACTTCTCCAGCTTTTTACCTGTGGGCAACGGGTGGCGGAACGAAAAAATGCGCTCATCCGTGGCGATCAGGTTAACGATCGCTTGCATTCCTTGGGCTTCCGTCTCAGCCGCCAAACTTGCCGCAATTTGGTACTCCGTTTGACCCGGCCTGACTTTCTGAATGGCTGCCTGCATGGCTTTGGCGCATACTTTGCCTAGCTCCTGGAAGCGCTTGCCTTCTTCAGGCGTCAGGTTGGCGCGCAGCCGTGCCAGATCTGCTGACACATCCAATGCTCCCGAGAGTGGACCATCTGAAACCAGCTTCACTCCGCGGCTCACTTGCTCCAGATCAGTCTGGCTGGCATGCCATGGTGTCACATGGAACTCCCAGTCCTGCGCCATGAGATTTTGTTCTTTTTCCAGGCGCGGTGCTTCGATATTGCTGGTAAATAGATATTGGTGGTCTTGGGTGATTAACAATGAAGCTAATCCATTCGTGGTAGCTGTGTTGATATAGGATGATGCCCCGCAGGTTGCCCATGCAAAACTTCCCGCGCTTTGCAGGTAAAGACCGCCCAGCTTACGACCAGTCATCCAGTTCCGGATGATTTCAAGTTTGCGTTGTTGTTCGCTCACAATTTCTCCTCTAAAATCTCGCGAGTGCATTCCCTCTCATGCCATAACCGGTGCCCTTGCAGCCGGGATCATGCTGCTAAAAATTTTGCCAAACCCGGTGCAGATGGCTCAATTTTACGCCCAGAACATTTCTCCCGGGCTTTCCACCGTGACGACTTCACGCAATGCCGCCAATCCCTTTTGAACGCCCTCATCGAACGACATCATCCCATCTTCGTGCTCGAGTGAGATCGCATTGTCATAACCGATCATGCGTAAAGCTGTAACGATATCCTTCCACACTTTTAAGTCATGCCCGTAACCGATGGTGCGGAACGTCCACGACCGGTGAGGAATATCGGTGTAGTTCTTATGGTCGTTGCAGCCATTTACCGCCACATTATATGGGTCAACATAGCAGTCTTTGGCGTGCACGTGTACAATCGCATCCCCCAGTGTCCGGATCGCAGCCGCTGGGTCAACCCCGTTCCAGAACAGGTGGCTTGGATCGAAGTTGCAGCCCATCGCCGGACCGCACGCCTCGCGCATGCGGAGCATCGTCTCGACATTGTAAATGATCATGCCCGGGTGCATCTCGACGCCAATCTTGACGTTGTGATCTTCAGCGTATTTAGCTGCCTTCGTCCAATACGGGATAGCCACCTGATTCCACTGGTAATCCAGGATCTCCTGGAAGTGTGGCGGCCATGGGCAGGTGACCCAGTTGGGCATCTTGTCCGTCGGTGATCCCGCAGGCAGACCGGCCATCACATTGATCGCAGGAACGCCGCAAATCTCAGCCAGACGGACCGTTTTGCGGAACAGCTCATCTGATGCGGCTGCAAACTCCTGATTTGGATCGAGCGGGTTCCAATGGCAGCTAAACGCGCTGATGATCATGTCGCGCTCGTACACCGCTTTTTGATATGCCCGCAGTTTTTCTGCGCTTGCCAGCAGCTCATCGATCGGGCAGTGGTGGGCCCCAGGCAGACCGCCGGTGCCAATCTCAACTGCTGTGGCACCATATGACAAAATCTTATCCAGGGCTTGCTCAAAAGGGAGCTGTTGAAAGATCACTGAGAAAACACCGATGCGCATAGTTTCTCCTCTTCGAAAATAATTAATAAGTGGTGTTAGATCAGCTTGCTCAGGTGTTCATAACTGCTGATGGCGTCGGTAACCGTCCCGCATTCTACGCTGAAGACAATATCATTGGGGCATTTCTTCGCGATCTCAATCATACGCTTCCAATCCACCATCCCATCCCCACAGGCACATCCAGTCGGGGTGCCGGTGACTTTCCCAAGTTTCTCGTCACTCTGTGCCATGCTGATATCCTTGGCATGCAGGTGGACAAGATGGTCTACCACGTGCGTGAGCCATTCATAAGTATCTGTAGTCCCTGCCAGGTAGCTGTTGCCGGTGTCATAGTTAATTCCGATCGCTGGTGATTTCACCAGATCATAAATACTATCCAGCCCTTCCATGGACTTGGAGTACTGCTGGTGAGGTTCGAGACCGATTTTTATCCCATGTCTCTCTGCCACCCGTGCGGCTTCAGTCAGGGTATAGGTCATTAAAGTGTAATCCATCTCTTTAGTGGTCCAGACTGGCTTCGGACCCTCGTCGGTATTCACAACGAGTGCACCCGCATCAGCCGCCCAGCGGATTGCCTGCTTGAGATATTCGACACTGATCTCAGGTTTGCACAGGGGTGTGTGGGCTGAGAGACCAGAGAGTTTTATATGATATTTGTTACACAATTCGCGCACCCATAGGGGGTCATCATACATGGAAATGCTATGGAAATAACCCGCCTCGCTCAATAATTCACGCCCCCAATGCACCATCGGCTCAATATATTCATAACCGATTTCAGCAGCTTTCTCAACACCCCAGGCAAAGGGTTTATCATGTGAGCGGATGAACTCCATGTTCACACCCAGAGATATCTTTCCCATTTTTTCCTCCTACTGTTATTAAAAATATATATAATAATGATCAGGCTGCCAACCGTTTATTGGCGTCGTTCACCAGCTCGCGCACAAATACCAGGCTCTTTTCAATCATCGGGCCACCCTGACCCTCACACTCCAGACTGACGACCCCGTTATATTTGATATCAACCAGGACATCGAAGCATTTCTTAATATTGTCTTTATTGACACCCTCACCGATGGCACATTGACTGACAGCAATGCCGGTCAGCTCCCCACGTAATGAGGCAGATAAGGATTCGCTGACGTCCTTAATATGCACATGACTGACTTTGTTCTGGAACTTTTTCAGGAATGCGACCGGATCCTGACCAGCAATAAAGGTGTTGCCCGTGTCCATATTCATGCGCAGGAGGGGGCTGTCAACGAAAGCGAGCATTTTTTCCATGAATTCGGGTTTGGTAGTGTAATAGCCATGCGGCTCGATGTCGATGATCATTTTATAGCGTTCAGCAATTTCAAGGATCTGTCCGTAAGCGCGCTTCATAATCTCGAGGGCTTTTTCATTTGAAATACCCGTTGGGGCAAAGCGGTCGTCTGTCGTATCAATGTGATCGCAACCTGCCAGGTACGCCCAACGGATCGTCCGGAGGACATATTCAACTCCGAGGCTGGTGCCTTCTGGTCGAGACAAAGGAAACGCAGCATCAATCTGGGAGAACTTAACCCCATAACTGGCAGCTTTATCACGCCACATCATGGGGTCTTCCCATATGGCTACATGTGGCTGGTAGCCCAGTCCATGGATCCAGCTTACCCCATCGATCATCCCACACTCGATCCAATGAACGTCATTCTTTTGTGCCCATTGCAGACTTTGCTCAAAACTCCAATAACTGCTGTTGAAGGCATCTGTATGAAATCCGATCTCGATCATGTCTGTTGAACTCCTTCGAGTTAATTTCTGTATATTTTAGATGAGCCTGCTCAAGGATCGAGCAGGCTCAAATCTAGAACAAAGCAGATTCCAAATTTATGGCATCACGTCCACGTACTTGTTGATGTCGGGTTTTTCCCAGGAGGCTGGATAGTTCGTCATATCCTCGCAGCCGCATAGTGCATAGTGCAGTGGGGGCATGGCGTCATTTATGTACGTATCCAGATTAGCTGAAGTGACTTCCGGCTGAGGCATGTACCAATGGTGCTGGACAGTCTCTCCCTGAAGGAACATGACAGCGGATAGTACAGCTGTGCGCCACTGGAAGGTCGGGAAGGTGGGTGCAATAGCTGTCAAATTGTTAGCCTTCCAGTACTTCAGGTAGTCTTCCTGGTCTTCACCTACCATGACTTTCGGGAAGGGAGCACCAGCATCTTTGAAGCCGTCAAGAACGGCAACAGCTGTACCACCAGCGTCCATCCACACGGCATCGATTTTACCGTATAGTGCCAGGTAATCACTCACCACGGTGCTGGCTTTGAAGGAATCATAGGCGACAAATTCCACACCGATGACGTTGAGCTGCGGGTTCTGTTCGAAGATCTTACGAGCCGCACCCCAACGTTGCTCCAACACGTCCACACCAGGTAGGATGCGGAAAGCGAGCACGTTGCCACCCTCGGGCAGGTTGTCAACGATGAATTTGGCACCTGAAATACCGAAAGCATAACCACCGATGGTGCGCTCGGAGACAACCGGGCAGTCGGTTTGAGCGTAGCGGTCAAACTGGACCACGGGCATGACCTCGCAAGCCTTCTCAACCATGGGGGTCAGGGCTTCGCTGGTGTTCGATGCGACAATCAGGATGTCGCATTTCCCCGGGGTGTTGATGATATCCTGGATATCTGCGATCTGCTTGGCATCGTTACCCTGGGCATCCAAGTGATAGAAGTTTTTGACCAGACCCTGAGCACGGAGCTCTTCAACCTGTTCGCGGATGTCGATATAACCAACCACACGCCAGGGATTATTGACGCCAGCATTGGAGAAGCAGACATTGTATGGGGGCGCTTTTGCGGCGAAGGCGGCATACTGGGGATAGTCCTTGATGCTTGTAGGATTATCCTCGAGATATTGCAGGTAGATTGGTTGATCTGGATTCAGTGGTTCTTTGGTCATCAGATCTATGGATTTTTGGTATTCCGCTTCATCAAAGAATTGGGCAGCCACTTTAGCGGCATCTAATTTAAGGCCGGGATTTTCGACTACCGTTGCTGGGGCTTCGGTTACTGCAGGGGCAGCAGTCTGGCATGCAGCCAGCAGCATGCTAAAGATCACCAACAAAGAAACGACGTACAAAATACTCTTTTTCATTTGTAATTCTCCTCCAAAAATTTTTGAAAAATTTTGTATAGCCAATCTATACTTGCTGTACATTAATTATTTTCGATATACACCTCCTATTTCACAACTGTTCTCGCAGATAATTCTATCTGACCGATGGGGACAGCGAGATTATTAATTAGGATTACTTTTTCCTCTGTGAAGTTAGACCAACATAAGCCACAGCACCAATAATAATCAAACCTTGTACTGCATCCGTGTAAGGTTTGGGCAAACCAAGTAAGTTAAGCAGATTAACAATCGCTTGCAGGGTAAATGCGCCAAAAATTGCATTAGGTACTGACCCTTTGCCTCCACTCAACAGCACTCCACCAACCACACCGGCAGCAATCGCCTGCATTTCCAGTCCCTCACCAATGGTAACATTCACCCCACCATAGCCACCGATCATCACACCACCGATGATTGCTAATATTGAACAAATGATGAAGGTTATCACGCGGACCAACCTGACCCTGACGCCCGATAGCTGGCTGGCACGGACATTATCGCCGATTGCCAGGATTTGTTTTCCGAAATTGGTGCGGTTGAATATGATGTAGGAAAAAACCGCAATTACGATCAATATGATCAATGCATTCGGGACCCTGCCAAACAAAGGAATATTCTCAATGTAATTTCGACCAAAAGCCCGCCAGTTATCCGTCAGATAGCCTTGGGGAGCACCACCCACATAGTATAAGGCACCACCTCGAACCAGCAACATCATTCCAAGTGTGGCAATGAATGACGGAACCTTCAGGTAGCTGACCACCAGACCGTTCCCCAATCCAATCAAGCTACCAATCCCCAGCATAGTCAATATGGCGGGATACGCATTGGCGGGGTCATTCGCCAGCAGTTTTGAGCTTACCAGGACGACAAGGGTGACGATCGCTCCAACCGACAGATCAAAACCACCTGAGGCTAGGACTAGCATCTCACCGATTGCAATCACCGCCAGTGGTGAAGCCGTGCGCAGGAAGGTCATGATACCGTTCATCGATTGGTATTTTGTGGGGTTGAGAATCCCCAATGTTATAAAAATGATGAAGAAGACGGGGTAGACAGGCGGGATTTTTTTAATCCAAGTCCAAATTTTCCATAAGGCTTTGGAGAATTCTTTTGGAGAGCTAACCGTAGTAGTCGTCATTCCACCTACTCCTTAAGCCGCTTCTTTCTTTGAGCGTATTGTGTAACTGGCTACAGCTAAAACTATGATGATCCCTTGCAGGACTGTTTTGAGATAAGGATTCACGCCCAGCTGGTTGAATACCGTTTCCAGAACACCAAAAATTAGCACTCCACCAAGCGTACTCCACACACCACCCTTTCCGCCTGAAAGGGCAATGCCACCTATTACAGTCGTGGCGATTGAGTTAAGATCATAGACTCCGTTCGGACCAACCCAGGGAGCGCCGGAACGCATCTGGCTGACCAGGAACAACCCCGCCAGTACTGCGGTCATGCTGCAGATGACATGTGCGCCAATTAAGACTCGATCGGTTCTGACACCAGAAAGGCGCGCAACCTCAGCATTTCCACCCACTCCATACAGGTGAGCACCAAATTTTGTCCTGGCCAGTAAGAACCAGCCTGCCGCGACAATGATGAGCAGGATAATGATGGAGACAGGCAAGGAACCGATCGTGCCGTAACCAAAGAATTCAAAACTTTTTGGAACACTACCTGTGTAATTGGAGAAAGTTGCATTGATGATTCCTTTAATGATCAGGCTGGTGCCCAGGGTGGCAATAAAGGGATTGACTTTAAATTTTGTGATAGTCACCCCATTTACCAGGCCGATTGCTGCCCCGATGGCGAAGACCGACACAATCGCCATGGGTACATTGGCAGTGTCTCCTTGCATGATGTATGAGGACATGACCGCAGTGATGCTGATCGTGTAAGCAACCGAAAGATCAATGGACGCGCCAATAATTACCAGGCTCTGTCCAACAGCTATAATACCCAAAGCCACCGACCGGACCACGATGTTAAGCATGATCGCCGGATTACTAAAAATCTGGCCATCCGCAAGAATCTGATCCAGTGATCCACCTGCAAAGAAGACAAGAATCAGGAAGAAATAAACCGGTGGTATGTGAATGGAATGCAGGATCCTACGATACCTGTTTTCTGTTGCAGTAGCGGCCGTCATGTTAAACCTCTCCTACTGAGGTAGTTAACCCTGGATTAGTACTTTTTGCATGACCGATAGCCATTAGCATGATCTCTTGTTCACTAGTTTTTGCGGGGAGTTCGCCAGCGATTCGGCGCTCGGACATAACAATCACTCGGTCGCTCATTCCGATGATTTCCGGTAGTTCAGAAGAAATCATTAAAACCGCTGTGCCTTTTTTCGTCAATGCTCGAATCATGTCGTGGATGCTTGCCTTAGATTCCACGTCGATGCCGCGGGTTGGCTCATCAAATATAAACACGTTCGCATCCGAAGCCAACCACTTGGCAAGCACCACTTTCTGTTGATTTCCACCGCTCAGGTATTGTGCTTCGCGGTCAAACGAGTCGGTTCTTATATCGACCTGTTTACCCAGCATTGGGACAAGTTTACGCGACTTTCCGATCCCATCCTTGGAGATCATGCCAAATAAAGCCCGCACGGCACGGACGGTTAATAGCATGTTATCCCGGATGGGTTGTCTGGGGGCAATCCCTTCCGATTTCCGGTCCTCGGTGACAAACCCCATCTTGTTCTTAATCGCCTTGAATGGGCTCTTGACCGCAATAGCTTTACCATGCAGCTCAAGCGTGCCTGATTTGAACGGCACCACACCAAATAGTGATTGAGCTAATTCTGTGCGTCCTGACCCCTGTAACCCGGCGATACCCAATACTTCTCCTCTGCGAAGTTCAAAACTGATGTCGGATAGTATTTGGTTTGAAGCATTTTTGACTTTCAATACCACCTCGCCAAAGTCCTCAGGCTTTCCCAATGGGGGGAAGTAATGGTCAAGGGTGCGTCCGACCATTAGATACACCACATCTGCAGGTACAACATCTTTCTTGTTGACGGTTTTAATGAATTTTCCGTCTTTCAATACCGTGATTTTTTCGGCGATGTCAAAAACCTCTTTCAAACGATGGGAAATGAAAATAATCGACATTCCCTTCTGTTTCAAGCGACTGACCAGATCATTGAGTAAATTCACCTCTGTATATGTGAGAGCAGCGGTAGGCTCATCCATGATCAGTACTTTAGCCTTAAAGGAAATTGCTTTCGCAATTTCCACCAACTGCTGCTCAGCAACTGAAAGACTGCTGACGAAAGCTGTTGGCGAGATCATTTTTTCCACGCCGATTTCTTTCAAAACCTCCACTGCTTGCTTGTTCAGCTTGCGAGTATCGAGAGTCCCCAGAGTTGAAGGTTCCCGACCAAGGAAAATATTATGGGCTACAGTTCTCTCAGGCAGCAGGTTGAATTCCTGATAGATGATACTGACCCCTTTCATCTGTGCTTCCTTAGGATGAGAGAAGGAAACTTTTTCACCACTCAGGTAAATCGTTCCTGAGTCAGGAGTATAAGCACCAGACAAGATTTTCATCAATGTAGACTTGCCTGCGCCATTCTCTCCTACAACAGCATGGATCTCACCCGGGAAGAATTGAAGAGAAACATCGTCAAGCGCAACCACACCTGGGAAACGTTTGGAAATATGCTGAACTTCCACCGTAGGTTGAACTACTTCAGCCGATTTCGGTTTTATGTCATCAATTTCATCTGCCATAGAAATAACCTCGTCATTAATGACCGCTGGTCACACAAATAGTGATCTTAAGAATTGCAGACCCTGCTGGGCAATCGCATCCTGGCTGGGAGCGATTTCACGCCAGATACTTACTGCCCGGGCAATCTCTTTTACCTGTGAGGTGAAAGATTCAATCACGATCGGACCTTGATATTTCACACTTTTTATAGCTGCTGCAATTTCCTGCCAGTGCACCTGACCGGTTCCAGGAACACCCCTGTCATTTTCGCAGGCATGGAAGTGGAAGATTTTATCACCTGCCAGACGGATCGCATCCGCGCTGCTTTTTTCTTCCAGGTGCATGTGGAACGTATCCAGGTGAAAGCCAATATTCGCCCGTCCAACGTCTTCGATAAACGCCAACCCCTGTGAAACTGTATTGATCATATCAGTTTCGAAGCGGTTCAACGGTTCGAGCGCTAACCGGATGCCTTTCCCGGCAGCCGCGTCAGCCATCTCACCGAGCTCAGACGCAGCCAAGGACCATTCCTTTTCTCTGGCGGCGCCATCTTCAAGGTGGGCTTTACCCACCGCCGAGTACATTGGGCCGCAGACCACAGGAGAGCCCAATTGGTCGGCTGCGTCAATCAGCCACAGGATGTATTTGCAGGCATTTACGCGGATCATCGGGTCGGCACTGCAGATGTTCCGGTCAGGTCCGAATACACCGCATATAATGGCGGAAAGCTGGTTAGCAGATAGCGCATCCTTGATGCTCGAGATATCGAGTAGATCGGGGTTTTCACACGCAATTTCAAGGATGTCAAACCCCATGGATTTCACCTTGGGTGCCAATGCGATCACGGCTTCCGTCGTGGAAGGTGACACCCAAACGAATGAATTGACACCGAATTTCATCGCATGCACCTCAGTCCGCTTCCACCTCAACCCGGTTGGTCAACAGGGTGAAGTTATTATCCATGGCAAGGTTGATCGCACCGATCACACCAGCATCCGTCCCAATCTCTGAAAATACAATCAGCAAGTCACGCGTCGCCAGAGGCAGCGAACGGCGCAACACGGATTGCCGGATGGATGACAGCAGCAGGTCGCCGAGGTTGCTCACCCCTCCTCCTATCACAATCATGCCGGGGTTGTAAAAATTTACCAACCCGGCCAGCACGTCTCCCACAAATTGTCCACTTTCGCGGATGATTTCGATGGCTAGCGCATCGCCTTCTCGTGAGGCATTTCCCACGTCCTCGGCGCGCAAGACATTCCCATTATTTTCGTAATATTTCATCAGAATGGGGCTTTTTCCTGCCTGGGCAGCGGCTAACGAGCGGCCGGCGATCGCCGGCCCAGCAGCAACCGCTTCCAGGCAGCCCTTGTTGCCGCAGTGACACAATGGACCATTTTTATCCACACCGATGTGCCCGATATCCCCCGCGCACCCACTGGAACCGCGATAAATTTTCCCCTCGCAAATAATTCCTGCCCCGATGCCCGTCCCAATCTTGACGAAGATCAGGTTATCCACGCCCTTACCGGCGCCCTGGTAAATTTCGCCCAATGCCATCACGTTGACGTCATTGTCAACCACTACGTTCGAGGAAGGGAACCACTGCTGGACGGTCTGGATGATCGGGTAGCGGTCCCATCCGGGCATAATCGGCGGAGATACCAGACTGCCCACAGGGAAATCCACCGGACCTGGCACACCGATCCCGATGCCGTTGAGCTTTTTTAAGCTTAAGCCGCCCTCCTGGATCAGGTTTTCAAGCAGCGAGCATACGCGCCCCAATATCCTGATCGGTCCATCCTTAACCGAGGCCGGCTCGGAATAGCGCACCAGAAGCTTACCGGAAAAATCTGCGATCGCCAGGTCGATGCTGGTTGCACCGATGTCGATACCGGCCACCAAGCCGAAATTTCCATTGAGGCTGAATTCTTTGGACCGCCGGCCACCGGTGTACCCGGTGATCGTGTTAGCCACGATAATATTTTTTTCGAGCAGTGAGTCGATACAGCTGGTAATCTTGGTGCGGGAATACTCGGTGAAGGCAACCAAGTCCGACTTTGAGAACTCCCCATATTTGCGGATCAGGTCGACTAATATTTTTTCGGATGGGGAAATGCAGTACTGGTTGGGCAAGGTTTCTGGCTGGAACTGCCTCACAGGCTTATCCAGTGATGTTATCGTCCGATATCTCTTCTGCAGCACTTCGCGTGCTAATCCCATTTACAGCTTGGCTCGCTTTTCATCATTAGAAATAGTTTCATTGGGTCAGGCGATGCTAAAAGGCTCTTTCGACGAAAATAACCATCACTTGACCTGGTAACTGATCAAAAACGCGCTTAAAACCTAAGTTAATAGTCCGTAAAACATCCGGATATTGAACTGTTAATTACAGGATTACATATCATTATAGCTGTTTGTGGCAGGATGTCAATATCTTTTGTTCAAATGAGAGCTACTTATAACATATTCGGTTATTAGTTTACCTTCGTGATCGATAAGCTCCGCCGAACACACCTGCCTCAATGATCTCGGATTACACACCACCTAGAGAGTGACGCACTCCATATCGAATACTTTCGACACCATATCGAGCTCGTTCAGGTTATGCCCGGTGGTGATGATGTAATGGTGTGAGACCAGGTCATCCACCAGCTTTTTACCATTGGGTACGCGGATGACAGCACCATTCAAGCAGTCCGAGTTCTCGAATTGGGCATATTTTGGCAGATCACCCTCAACGATTGACCAGCGGTCGAAGGGCGGCATCAGTTTTACCAGGGTGATATCGCCTTCTGCGAAGCGGCCGTCAATCGCATTGGCATTGTCATCGACGATCGCTAGCACTTTCTTCTTTAATGTCCATTGCGTTGAAAAAGCTTGTGGGACCACCCCAAAATATCCGCAGTGGGCCGCCAGGATGTAGTTTTCTGGAGCGCCTTCAACTTCGGGGAAGTACGGGATGTGCTCGTGCTTCAATGCAGCATATCCCATCTGGAACGGGTATAAGTTGGTCATCATAAAAGGCACATCGATGGTCTTGCCGATCAGGATCTTGGTCATCATCGAAACCAGGTCCGCCTCACAGCCCCACACCAGGCGCTGATCTTCATATAGGAAATTCCACGCCAGGCAGGGAGTCGTATCGGAGAACATCGATTCGTTCAGGCAGTTGATGCCGGCGGCGAGGATATCCGGGTCTGCATCCAGGTCTCTTTTCACCGCCATATAGACCTTCACCGCGCTCAGGATTGCCCGGTTGGTCAGGTTCTCGGTGGGGGTGTTGGCTTTCCGCTGCTTCCACACCTTCTGGGCAGCTTCGTCAGGGATGGCACTAGCCTCCTCGCCTAGTTGCTTGAAGCTCTTCTTGACCACGGTGACCCCGTATTTTTTCTCGATCGCTTCAATGCATTCCGGTTCCCACCAGTAAAACCGCTTGAAGATAGCGTCCTGTTTTCCACCCCCACTGGCAGGGTTATCCTGGTAGGCCAGCAATTTCGAATGCTTCAGCTGCCGCTTCAAGGCAAAAGCTCGGCATGCCTGCTTGGTTTTTTCGAGGTTGGTCGGACCGATCACTTTAACACCGTTGGAGCTCAGGAAGCTGTTGATCTCCCAGTCCCACATCGAGACGGTGCCAAATTCAGACGTCACGATCAGCAGGGGCTGGGGCAATTTCTTGAACTTTTCGAGCTCGCC
>Ga0154777_1075_pt1 | contig 19080 bp, 34 predicted proteins | sample Rifle2008BG16ft_FD_105785 | JGI IMG/M metagenome (GOLD analysis project Ga0154777, IMG submission 105785) | Chloroflexi bacterium RBG_16_47_49 | reverse complement strand
TTGATATAACGCGACCCAACCACCACCTCGTAATCCGGGATCAAGGCCAGGAATTGGGGGATATAGCCGGGAGAATGGGAGAAATCGGCGTCCATGTGGATGATGTACTCGGCACCCTGCTGGATCGCCCATGTGAAACCCTGGATGTACGCCGTCCCCAGACCCAGCTTGCCGAGGCGGTGCATCACATGAAAGCGGTCAGGATATTGGATTGCCAGCTGGTCTGCCAGGTGACCGGTGCCATCGGGAGAGGCATCATCAACGACCAATATCTCCAGGGTGTCGATATTAAGATTGAAGAGGGCGTTGGTGATCTTGGGCAGGTTTTCAGCTTCGTTATAGGTTGGGATGACGACAAGGATTTTAGGCATGCCTATATTTTACAACTTTTTTGCTTCCTGCCAATAACCTTCCATTTCATCCAGCGATAGGTCGTTCACCGTTTTCCCTTGTGCACGCGCCGATTGCTCGATGTGGGCAAAGCGCTTGCGGAAGCGGGTGTTGGTCTTACGCAAGGCAGATTCCGCATCGATCTCATAATGGCGCGCCAGGTTTACCACCGAAAAGAGCAAATCACCCAGCTCATCCGCACGGGAGGCTAATTCACTCGCATTGAGAAGCTCATGGCACTCCTCGTTTATCTTATCCACCACCCCGCGTGTATCCGGCCAGTCAAAACCCACCCGGGCTGCCCGGCTCTGGATCTCTTCTGCCTGGGATAATGCCGGCAATGCCAGGGCAACTCCATCCAACAGACCCTTCTCCACACCACCATTTTCTTTATGCACCTCTTGGCGCTCAGCTGCTTTGAGTTTCTCCCAATTCTGGAGCACGTTTTCAACACCCTCCACCTTCCAGTCACCAAAGACATGCGGGTGACGGCGGATGATCTTATCATAGATACTTTTGAGTACCTGGGCGATGTTGAACTCGCCATATTCATTGGCAATCTGGGCATGCAAGGTGATCTGGAGCAACAAATCTCCAAACTCCTCACGCATGTGGTCGGCATCATCCGCATCCAGAGCTGCCAGGGTCTCGTAAGTCTCTTCCAGGAGGTTGGTGCGCAAGGTCTGGTGAGTTTGCTCACGGTCCCAGGGACAGCCATCAGGGGCGCGCAGATGAGCGATGATCTCATGAAATGCCTCAAAGGAGCTGCCTTTACCCAGGGGTGGCAGGTACAGGCAGGTGAGTAACCCAATGGATTGGCTCTGGTCGATGGCATGCAGGGGAAGGTCTTCCACCAACACCTGCGCTGTGCCAGCTGCGTGCACCAGTCTGACCGGGTGCTCATCCGGATAGAGCTCCATCAGGGTCAGCTTGACCTCATTTGCCACAGCCCGTGAATGGATCTGGGCGATCAAAGCCGGGGCGTCAGGTGGGAAGGGAGGCACATGGGCGTTCGCCAGCTCGAGGGCATCGATGATCGCCAGGTGCGGCAATGGATCGAGGTTTAATGCGGTACAGGTTGGCTCGATGAAACTCAGTCCCTCGATAATCTGGATAGGTATCCCTTCCAGACGGGCACGGCGGGCAATCTCGGGGCAGGTAGCTTCCGCCACGTAAGGGTGACCCGGAACGGCGTACACCACACCTTGCGGGCGCCTGGCGAGCTGGAGGATATCCTCGACAATATGCGCATAGACATGATCGAAGGATGGCAGGGTTTCATACAGCTCATCAAATGAATGGACCTGCAGGGAGGCGGGGAAACCAGCCACACACGGATGTTGGTGAGTCCGCAGGTAGATCTCGGGGATGCTTTCCAACAACTGCGCAGCCTCTTGAGTGAGAAGGGCGGGGTTACCCGGGCCCAAACCAAGTAAGATTATCTTTGATGCCATAGGACCTCTGGAATACATTCACTGAACCATTATACAAGGTCAGATTAAAAAGTAATGCGTAAAACGCGAGCCTGTTAGCCACGTTTTTACGCATTACGGTTGGTTTCGATGATTTAACGCTTGGTGTAGGTAGGTGCCTTACGGGCGCGCTTGAGACCGGGTTTCTTGCGTTCCTTAACCCGAGCATCGCGGGTCAGAAAGCCTCCCTTGCGCAAGATGGATCGGGCATCCGGTTTCATGATCAGGATGGCACGCGCCACACCCATCATGACGGCATCTGTCTGACCAGTGGTCCCACCACCGTTGACAGTTGCGGAGATATCCAGGGTATTGCGCGTCTCACCAACCGCGATCAACGGGGCGGTGATTGTTTCAACGTCACCCTGTCTGCCAAAATACTCTTCCAGGGTCTTTTGGTTCACGGTGAAGACACCGGTGCCACTGGAGATGCGCACACGAGCAGTGCTCTCTTTGCGACGTCCAATTCCTTCATAATACTGAGTAGTCATACTCACTCCTTATTCTCTGCCCAAAACCTGTTCCATCGGTTTGGGATTTTGCGCTCCATGGGGATGTTCGGGACCGGCATATACTTTCATCTTTTTGATCAGTGCTCGACCGTAATGGTTGTGGGGCAACATTCCCCAGACTGCGCTACGGATGACGCGTTCAGGGTGTTTGACAAGTTGCTGTCGCAAGGTGATGGATTTAATGCCACTTGGATATCCAGTGTGATGGTAATAGATTTTGTCTTCCATTTTATTACCTGTAGCCTGGATTTTTTCGGCATTGATCACTATGACAAAATCACCTGTCTCGACGCCCGGGGTAAAGTTGGGCTTATTCTTGCCAAGCAAAATGCTGGCAATCTGGGTGGCAAGGCGACCGATATATTTGCCTTCGGCGTCGACCAGGACCCATTCATTGCTTATTTCATTCTTTTTTGGGACGTATGTCTTTTGCACGTCATCCTTCTCCAATATTTAGACAGCCCGGTACCCTTGCGGGATCCAAATGACTGTCAATAGATTTTTCCGCCTTATTATGTATCCTCATCCAAGCGAACAGCCTCAAGCGGATAATGTACTTCTGCCAGGATCAAACCTTGTGCCGGTGCCAAACCATGCACCAACCGCTTCGACGAGTTACGTTCTGGACCATTTGCAGCATGATTACCCGAATCAAGTTTTAAGGCGTGAAGTAAGTCAGTTAAGTCCAGCTTTCCCTGAGCAATCCTGACTTGCATGAAGACTACCCGGCGCACCATATGGTAGAGATAGGCATGCGCCACAATCTCGTAGACGAGATAGGGTGCTTCCTGCTTCCAGCTCGATTCCAGCACACAGCGTACAGTATTGCCTCCGGGTTGGGGTGGGGTACCGAAGGCGACAAAGTCATGCGTGCCAATCAGCGGTCGGGCAGCATCGCACAAGACAGCGAAATCAACTGCAGGCCAGACACGCCAGGCGTACGGGTCAAACATTGGTTGCCTCACCGGCTGGCAGTAGATTCGGTAATCGTACTTACGCCAGCTGGCATCGTAACGTGGATGGAAGGAAGGACTTACAAGATTTACTTCCCTGACGACCACGTCTGAGGGTAAGTGGTTGTTGAGTGCCTGCTGAAGATCTTGTGGACCATGATCCCATTCCAGATCAAAGGCAATCACCTGACCGATTGCATGTGCACCTGTATCTGTGCGCCCAGCTGCCAGGATGGATTTTCCCTGCCAGTTGAGCTTATGCAAGGCGGCTTCAACCACACCTTGTACGCTGCGGACTTTGACCTGCCGTTGAAAGCCTTTAAAATGAGAGCCGTCGTAGGCGAGGATAACTTGGTAATGTTCCATGGATGGCTGACAGATCCTGTCGTGAGGTTGGGATGTACATCCCAACTCCACCTGCCATCGGTTATTCTTCGATCAACTCGATCAGCACCATTTCTGCATTGTCTCCCAGGCGGGGACCCAGCTTATGAATACGGGTATAACCGCCGAGCCGTTCAGCGTAACGAGGTGCAATATCATCAAATAACTTTACAACCGCCTTGGGATTGCTCAACCGTGCAGCTGCCAGACGACGGGCATGTACCATCTTGGCATCGCCTTCTTTGATGCCATGCTTTGCCAGGGTGATCAGGCGCTCCGCCTGACCTCGTATTGCCAAAGCTTTGGCTTGAGTGGTTTCTATCCGCTCATGATCGAATAATTGCGCGATCAGGATCCGGCGCAGTGCTGTCCGTTCATCCTTGCCGCGGCTAAGTTTTTTACCTGCTACTTGGTGTCGCATATCCAATTACTCCGCTTCTTCTACTTGTGGATCTCGGAGATAGCCCTTCTCACGCATCTTCTGGCGTAATTCGTCCAGGCTTTTCTCACCAAAATTCCGGATCGACATGACCGCCTCTTCACCTTTATCGAGTAGCTCCAAGACTTCTCCAACGGTCGTGATACCGGTCCGTTTGAGTGAATTGAATACACGTACCGAAAGATCGAGATTTTCGATAGGTGTCTCGATCATCTCACTGGTGAGGTGGTCTTCCTCGCTAGCCTCTTCGGTGAGTGATGCCAAAGTCTCCTCACTGATGCCTGCCAGATGGCGCAGGTGATCGATCAGGATTTTGGCGGAGGTGCTCAAGGCATGTTCTGGTGTCGCCGTGCCATCCGTCCAGATCTCCAGGATGAGTTTATCGTAATTTGTACTTTGCCCGACACGGGCAGAGCTGACTTCCCAATTTACCCGCCGGATGGGGCTGTAGATGGCGTCCACAGGCAACTCACCAATAGGCAGGCGTCCCGTACGATCGTCAGCAGGTGAATATCCCCTGCCACGTTCCACGGTTAAATCTATCTCCAGATTTGCTTTCGAATCATCCACTGTAAACAGGTATAGCTCAGGGTTGACAATCTCAACATCCGGATTGACAACGATATCGGCTGCAGTCACTGTGCCATCTCCCTGAACCGTGAGATGGAGGTGAGCAGTATCCACATCCAACAAACGCATGCGCAATTGTTTTATTTGGAGCATGACCCGGATAACATCCTCCCGGACGCCAGGAATCTCACAAAATTCATGCTGCACATCTGCGATACGAATAGACGTGACTGCTACCCCATCCAAGGAGGATAACAAGACACGTCGTAAGGCATTACCTAGAGTAATGCCGTAGCCATGTTCCAATGGACTGATGACGAACTTGCCGTAGTTACGAGCTTCAGCTTCACGCTCGATCTTCGGCGTTACCATGTTACTTAGTCCTAACACAGTTCACCTCTTCCCCCGCGCCTGGGATTATCTCGAGTAATACTCAACGATCAGTTGCTCGCCAAGGTTGGCATCAATTTCCGAGCGTTCCGGCATACGAACCACCGTCCCAGCCAGATCTTTGAGATCACGACTGAGCCAGTTGGGAACATTGCGTTCCTCTGCCAGGTCCGACAGCTCTTTGAAATAGGTACGCTTGCGAGAGCTGGGGCGAACGGAAATGATATCACCGACGGTAACCGTCATGGAAGGGATATCCGTACGGATTCCGTTGACAATGAAATGTCCATGGGTAACCAACAAGCGTGCTTTTGCCCGGCTGTCAGCATATCCAAGGCGGTAGACGACATTGTCCAACCGGCTTTCAAGGATCTGCAGCATGGTCAGACCGGTCAATCCACGTCGTTTAAGGGCAGCGGCATGGTAGCGACGGAACTGGCGTTCCAAGACACCATACACACGACGTGCCTTTTGTTTGGCACGCAGCTGACGCGCATAGTCAGATTCACGCTTGCGGCGGAATTGGGCACTCTTGCCATGTATACCTGGGGGGTAACTGCGCCGTTCAAATGAACATTTCGGCGAGTAACACCGAGCACCCTTTAGGAATAATTTTTCACCTTCTCGCCGGCACAATTTACATACTGGCCCACGATACTTTGCCATAAATTCTTACCTCTTCCTTATTAATTAATAATGATTAGACACGGCGCTTCTTGGGAGGCCGGCATCCATTGTGTGGTACAGGGGTCACATCCGTAATAGATGTTACCTTCATGCCTGATGCTTGAACAGCCCGGATGGCATTTTCACGACCTGGCCCGGGACCTTTGACGAAAATTGCAACTTCCTGCATACCCAAGGACTGTGCATTTTTCATCGCCAATTCGGCTGCCACGCGTGCGGCATAAGGTGTGCTTTTACGAGAGCCTTTAAAACCGGAGGCACCCGCGCTGGCAGCGGTGACTGCATTCCCTTGAGTATCAGTAATCGTGACAATCGTATTATTAAAGGTTGCCAGGATGTGAACCTGCCCAGCAGACAGGAGACGCTTGGTCTTGCGCGTGGATTTTCGGCGTCCAGTTGTAGCAGTTTGAGCCATAATACCTCGCTATATACTCCTTATTTCTTGGTTGCACCACGCCGTCGGCCACGCCCGGCAACAGTCTTCTTGACACCTTTGCGCGTGCGAGAGTTTGTGCGTGTTCGTTGGCCGCGCACCGGTAAGTTACGACGGTGGCGCAAGCCGCGATAGCTGCCGATCTCAATCAAACGCTTGATGTTCATTTGGACAGAGCGGCGCAAGTCGCCTTCGACTTTATAATGCTGACCGATGTAATCGCGCAATAAGCCGACTTCTGCATCTGTCAGATCCTTAACACGGGTATCAGGGTTTACACCAGTGGCAGTCAGGATGTGTTGTGCATGCGGATTCCCAATGCCAAAGATATATGTCAGGCCCACTTCAACCCGTTTATTACGGGGTAGATCAACACCTTCGATACGTGCCATAAGTCCTATCCTTGTCGTTGCTTATGTTTAGGGTTTTCACAAATGATGTACAAGCGTCCTTTGCGTTTAACGACCTTGCATTTTGCGCAACGCTTTCGTATGGATGATGAAACTTTCATAACGCTTACTCCTAACGACAACCAAGTGTATCCGAATAGCCAAAGTCTTGATTATACATGTCAATGTGCCTAACGTCCAGACCTTATTATGCTAAAGTCAGGATGAATGGTTCTCCATCGGTAATGGCAACGGAATGCTCCCAATGGGCAGTTAAAGAGCCATCTGAAGAGACGACCGTCCACTGATCAGGAAGAACGCGGGTTTGGGAAGTACCGATCAGGACCATTGGCTCCAAGGCGATGGTCATTCCCTGACGCAGGATTTGACCTCGCCCGGCGATGCCATAGTTTGGTACCTGAGGGCCTTCATGCATCTGCCTGCCAACCCCATGACCGGTGTATTCCCGTGTGACGTTAAAGCCAATGCTCTCCACAAGTGTTTGGATAGCTACTGAAACATCACCAACTCGATTTCCTGGCATCATCTGGCGAATGCCTTCGTAAAGTGCCTGCTCGGTAACTTCGATCAGCCGTTGGGCCTGGCTAGAAATTTCTCCAACACCTATGGTGAAGGCGGAATCTCCCACGAAACCCTCAAAGGTCGAGCCGCAATCAATCGAGACAATATCACCAGCTAGCAATTTGCGTTTACCAGGTATGCCATGCACCAATTGTTCGTTAATACTCACGCAGATCGATGCCGGATACGGGTAAGGTCCTGGATACCCCTTGAAGGTAGGGGTGGCTCCATGCTTGCGGATCACTTCTTCCGCGGTTGCATCCAGCTCTGCTGTAGTGACCCCTGGGCGGATCAACTGCCGTATGGCATCGAGTGCTCTGGCATTGATGCGACCTGCTTCACGCAGGGCGTCAATCTCTGGCTGGCTTTTAATGACAATGTTGCGTTCCCAGCTCATTCGTACCCATTTCTCTGTATTGCTGCGAGCAATTCCATGGTAACTTGCTCGATAGACTTTGTTCCATCCACTTCAAATAAAACACCAAGTTGGTGATAATACTCGATCAGTGGCTGCGTCTGTTCAAGGTAGACGCGGATGCGATTTTTAACCGTTTCAGCCTGGTCATCCGGGCGTTGATATAATTCAGAGCCATCAAAATCACATCTGCCTGGAGCGTGGGGAGGGTTATATTTTTCGTGGAAAATGTGTCCGGCTTCCCGGCATGTCCAACGACCTGCCAGGCGGTCAATCAACACATTTTCAGGTACACAGATATACGGTACTGATTTCACCTGCCCATGATTACTCGAAAGCATTGACGAAAGTGCTTCTGCCTGAGCTGGAGTGCGTGGAAAACCATCCAACAATGCACCCTCCTGGCAATCAGGGTGTGACAATCGTTCGCGGATCATGGCGATGGTGATGTCATCTGGCACAAGCTCGCCCTTGTTGATGAACCCGGAAGCCAGCTTGCCTAACTCGGTCTTGTTCTTCAGATTTTCTCTGAATATATCTCCTGAGGAAATATGGGGCAGGTGCAGCCTGGCAGAAAGAGATTCAGCTTGCGTGCCTTTGCCTGCACCTGGTGGACCGAGTAGAACAATGAAGCTGGGCATGATTAAGCTTACCTCACGAGCAAGGAGTCGTCGTAACCATGCAGCTTCAGATCGGCATCAATGCTGAAGAATGTATCCCGCACAACGCCGACGACAATCAGCAACCCGGAGGAGGAGGTCAATAACAGTCCGGTGCTTTTACCAAAAGGTACAACCAGACCCACCAACCAGGGAAGGATCGCTACCACACCCAGAAAAACAGCACCGGGTAAAGTAATCCGGCGTAGAACCCGCGTTAGATACTTCTGGGTGGGGGTACCGCGGGATACGCCTGGAATCTGGGCACCGACTTTCTTCAGGTTTTCACCATAGTTTTGTTGGGCAAACAGGACGTCGGTATAGAAAAAGGAGAAAAAGACGACCATTAAGAAGTACATGATCCAATATACATTCCCAGTGCCTCCGAACAGATTGACCACACTGGAAGCAATATTGGCAATGGTTGCGTTCTTTGCGCCGGTGAAGAAGCTGGCAATAATGGAAGGGAAGGTAAGCAGAGATTGGGCAAAAATGATTGGGATCATGCCTGCCATGTTAACCATCAATGGCAGAGTGCCTTTGACAGGCATGGACATGCGGCTGCCCACGCGACGTCCAGGATACATGACGGGGACGTTTCGACGACCTTGCTGGACGACAACGATGGCAAAGATAGTGATCAAGCTGAGCAACATCATGAAGATCAAACCAATCCAACGCGTCGTCTCATCCGCAAAGATGCCCTGGATGGTAGCGGGAATACGAGCGACGATACCGGCAAAAATGATCAGCGATAAACCTTGATTACGCAATCCGTATTCGGAGATCAGCTCACCCAACCAGATACCAAACATCGTGCCGGCAGTCATACTGACAATGATTGTCAGAGATGGTAGAAAATACTGGAAACCAAAATTCTGGATGACCGGAGCCAAACCAATTTGAGTGGCTGAGTTGTTAAATATATTCACTTGACCAATGGCTTGTAAGGCGGCCATAGGTACAGCAAGGTAATAGGTCCATTTTTCCTGCCACTTTTGACCTTCGCGGGGATCTTCCTCCATCCTCTTTTGCAAGGAAGGAATAATCGGTGTGAGCAGCTGCAGGATGATCTGAGCGGTAATATAAGGGTAAACACCCATCGCCAGGACCGAGAACCGGGAAACCGTCCCACCGGAGAGCAAGTCCAGGATGTTGATCAGGTTACCCGTGGCACCACCGGCGCTCAAGATCTGAGCCATTACCTCCTTATTAGCTCCAGGCACAGGGACATGGCTCGCCAGGCGGTAAATCGCCAGGATGAGCAGGGTGAGTAAAAGCTTCCTGCGAATATCGTGTGCTGACCAGAGATAACGCCAGGCAGACCGCTTCATGTTATAGGCTCCTTAACATTAACCTTTCAATTTAATGATCTCAACACTACCACCAGCAGCTTCAACTTTCGCTTTCGCACTGGCAGTGATCCGATGAACGTTCAATTTCAGGGCAGTTTTTATCTCACCACGTCCCAAAATTACCACCGGGTTGGCTGGCTTGCGGAGCAGCTGTGCTTCAGCGAGGGAGGCAGGGGTGACTTTACTACCTTTTGGAAATTGAGCCAGCTGGTCGAGATTGATCTCGTTATATTCAATCCGAGAGAGCGGGGTGAAGCCCTCGCCGCGTTTGAAGGGTAAGCGGCGATAAAAAGGCAGGTTACCACCTTGATTGTATAGGCGCACAGGTTTTCCAGCGCGAGCACCCTGACCCTTTGTGCCTCGACCAGCGGTTTTACCTCTGCGACCAGCGGTGCCACGTCCAACCCGGATGCCGTCTTTCTTGGCTCCGATTTGTGGTTTTAGATCATGTAGTTTCATTTACTTATCCTCCACCACAACCAAATGGGCAACTTTGTAGAGCATTCCCCGCAGGGTGGGGGAATCTACATGTTCCACGGTTTGGTGTAACTTTTTGAAGCCCAGTGCTCTGACAGCAGCTTTATGCTCTTTTGAAAATCCAATCGCGCTTCGGATCAGGGTGATGCGGATGATTTTCTCTTTGGGTTGTTTTTTACTAGGCATTCTTCCTCCGTTCCCAGAAGGGAGTCACATCCTTTATGTCTTTTCCACGTCGGGCAGCTTCATCCTTGGGGGATTTTAAGGAGTCTAGTGCCTGCATCGTGGCATAGACGACATTGAGCAAATTACTGCTGCGGAGTGATTTTGTCAGGATATCAGCTACACCCACAGCTTCAAGCACTGCGCGCACACCACCTCCGGCGATGACACCCGTACCGGGGGAGGCGGGTTTCAACAAGACTTCAGCTCCACTAACACGCCCGAGGACTGCATGTGGGATGGTCTTGCCGAACAAAAAGACCTTGTGCATATTCCGGTGGGCTTTTTCTGAGGCTTTACGCATTGCATCTGGGACGGTATTGGCTTTACCCACACCAATGCCTACGCTGCCCTTATTATCTCCGACGACTACGGTGACGCGGAATGAGAAACGACGACCGCCCTGAACGACTTTCGCCACACGACCAATCTCGATTACGCGTTCATCTAATTCTTGTTGTTCATATTCTGCAGTTGGATAGTCTGTCATACTTTTCTCCATAAGCCTTCGGGATTAGAACTTCAGGCCGCCTTCGCGCGCACCTTCTGCTAATGCTTTTACACGACCCATGTACTTGTACCCACCCCTGTCAAATGAGACTTCTTGGATACCTTTACTTAAGGCGCGTTCAGCTAATGTTTTGCCTACCAAATGTGCCTTTTCAGCTTGCTTGAGACCTTTTACCTGTTCCCGAAGTGAAGGATCGATTGTAGAAGCAGATACCAGAGTGTTTCCGGCTTCGTCATCAATCACCTGAGCATATATGCCTGCCAAGCTTCGAAAAACACTCAAACGTGGGCGTACAGGCGTTCCATAGATATTTTGGCGAACGCGGGTATGGCGTCGGTTGCGAGCTGCAGAACGTGTTTTATGAGTGCTTGCCATTGTTTTATCCCTTACCTGACTTACCAGCCTTACGGCGGATTTTTTCTTCCAAGTACCTAATTCCCTTACCCAAATAGGGTTCTGGAGGGCGTTGTTTTCGGATATTATCGGCCATCTGCCCAACTTTTTGTTTATCAGGACCGAAAATCTTGATCTGACGTGTTTTGAGGTCCACCTCGAAGGCAATCCCGGCAGGGGGTTCAACCACGATGGGATGTGAATATCCGAGGTTGAGGACTAAATTCTTACCCTGCATCTCTGCACGGTATCCGACGCCATTGATCTCCAAAATCCTTTCAAAACCAGTATTAACACCGGTGACCATATTTTGGATGAGAGCGCGCGTGGTGCCATGCAATGCCCGGTGGGTGCGATCATCCGATGGGCGTTTGACGTTTAAGATTCCATTCTCGAGGGATAAAGAGATATCCGGATGGAATGAATATTCAAGGGCTCCTTTTGGACCTTTTACCTTGATTATTGTGCCATCAATGTGTACTTCCACTTGGGGTGGAATAACAACTGGTAAACGACCTATTCTGGACATTTCATACTCCTTACCAGATCTTGCACAGGATCTCGCCACCCACACCAAGCTGGCGGGCGCGTTGACCAGTCATGACACCTTTCGGTGTGGAAAGAATGGCAACACCCATACCGGAGAGGACCCAAGGGATCTCCTGTTTTCCCGTGTACACGCGGCTTCCGGGGCGGCTGATCCGCTCCAAACCGGTGATGACTGCCCGGCGCTCACGACGTTCGCCTACATATTTCAGACGGATGCGTAAAACTTTTTGAGCAGGGCGCTTGCTTTCATCAACAACTTCAAAACCACTGATGTAGCCTTCATCTTTCAATATCTGGGCAATTGCAGCTTTCATTTTCGAATTCGGCAAAGCCACAGTGGAGTGCTCAGCCATCACGGCATTTCGAATCCGTGTGAGCATATCAGAGATTGGATCTGAAACTGACATATTGTTTTTCCTCCGCCCGTTACCAGGATGCTTTCACGACGCCCGGAATCTTGCCTTCCAGAGCCTGTTCGCGGAAACAAATACGGCATAACCCGAATCGCCGGATATAACCACGTGGGCGTCCGCAAAGTTTGCAACGATTGCGCACACGGGTGGGATATTTGCGGCGCATTTCACGGTATTTCATACAGGTTTTCGCCATTAGATTCCTTCCTTCCGAAACGGCATGCCGAGCATTTGAAGCAATTGCCTGGATTCGTCGTCGTTGCGGGCTGTTGTAATGATGGAAACCTCCAGACCGCGTAATTTATCAATCTTATCGTATTCAATCTCTGGGAAAACAAGCTGTTCGCGTAATCCCAGGGTATAGTTGCCACGTCCATCAAAGGCATTGGGTGAAATACCACGAAAGTCACGCACACGAGGCAGGGCAATATTCATCAGCCGGTCCAGGAAAGACCACATTCTTTCACCCCGCAAAGTAACTTTTACGCCAATTTGGCGACCTTCGCGCAGTTTGAAGTTAGCAATGCTCTTCTTGGCTTTGGTGATAATGGGTTTTTGCCCGGTGATCAATGTTAAATCTGACACAGCAGCTTCGAGGGCTTTGGCATTGTCCAACGCTTCACCGACACCAATATTCACCACTATTTTAGTGATGCGTGGAATCTGCATGACATTATCGGTACCGATCGCTTCTTTGAGAGAAGGTGCAATTTCGTTTTGATATCTTTCTTTTAAATAATGAGTCATCTTAATTGCTCCACAGCAGTGATTACTCGATCACCGCACCACAGTTCTTGCACACACGCTGGCTTTCATTGTCTTCGCGTTGGATGCCCACACGAACAGGATTGTCACATTTGGTGCAGACCAACATGACATTACCGATGGCGATCGGGGCTTCAAATTCAATAATCCCGGGTTTAAGGGTGCGTCCTCGTGCCTGGACTTGCTTTTGATGCTTTTTTCGCACGTTTATGCCAGCAATGACCACTTTACCTTCATCAGGTAAAACCTTGATCACTTTACCGCGCCTACCTTTATCAGCTTTGCGACCACTGATCACTTCCACGGTATCATCTTTACGAATTTTTACTTTCACAGCCTATACTCCTGCACCAGGTAACCTAGAGTACCTCTGGTGCCAATGATACGATTCTCATAAATCCTTTTTCACGTAATTCTCTCGCAACCGGACCAAAAATGCGCGTCCCTTTTGGGTTTTGACCATCTGTGTCCAAAATTACTGCTGCATTGTCGTCAAATCGGATGTACGAACCATCATCCCGCCGCCATTCCTTGGCACAGCGCACAATAACTGCCTTGACGACTTCGCTTTTCTTAACACTACCTTGCGGTGAAGCTTCTTGGATTGCTCCAACAACTATGTCTCCCACACGACCATAACGTCGTCTTGAGCCGCCCATGACATGGATAACCAGCAACGAGCGTCCGCCGGTATTATCGGCAACTTTCATCACCGTTTCTTGTTGGATCATGGCTATGCCTCCAAAACTTCTTCAGCACCACCAACTGTGCGACGGATGATCTGTTCAACAACCCAATGCTTGTTCTTGGATATCGGCCGGCTTTCGACGATTTGAACCTGATCTCCAACCTTGCAGCCAAGCTCATCATGTGCCATCACACGTTTGCGGCTGTGGACAATTTTCTTGTACAGAGGGTGGCGGTAGGATCTGGAAATCTCTACAACCACAGTCTTCTGCATGGCATTACTGGTGACAAAACCAGTGATTCGTCGGCGATTATTCATGGATCTCCTCACTTTCAAGATTGCGGAGGCGCTCGTTCAGTACAGTGGTAAGGCGGGCGATGATGCGACGTGTATGACGCAGGCGGGTAAAGTCGGATAATTCACCCGAGGAAAGCTGAAAGCGTAATTTCATCAACTCTTCCTTGGTGTCATTGAGCTGGGCTTCAATGGCTTCAGTCGATAAGGCTCGTACCTCATGGATCTTCATGCTTCGCCTCCGGCAACACGCTCATGGCGGCCGACGACTTTGGTTTTAATCGCCAATTTGAATTGTGCCAGCCGTAAGGCTCGGCGGGCTTCGTCTTCTGGAAGTCCACCACCCACTTCAAACATTATTCTTCCAGGCTTAACCACGGCCACCCAGTATTCCACATTCCCCTTACCTTTACCCATCCGGGTTTCGGCAGGTTTTTGGGTATATGGCTTATCAGGGAAGATACGAATCCACACCTTGCCACGACGTTTCAGGGAATGCATAATCGCCCTGCGGGCAGCTTCAATTTGACGGGCGGTTACCCATCCAGGTTCCAAGGCTTGCAGACCATAATCCCCAAAGTGGACGTCAGCGCCGCGTAACTCGGTCCCTTTCATGCGACCGCGCATTTGTTTACGATACTTCATTCTTTTAGGCATGAGCATGGTAAAAACCCTCACTACTCACTGACATAAACACCCTCGGTCGATTCAACTTGTTCTTCGACCGTGGGTAGTAATTCGCCACGATAAATCCAGACTTTAACCCCTATGCGCCCGTAAGTGGTAAGGGCTTGTGTCTGGTGGTAGTCAATATCGGCACGCAGGGTAGCACGGGGTACACGACCTTCGCGCATGTTCACCACACGTGCCATTTCAGCTCCACTCAACCGACCAGCAACTTCGACACGGATCCCTTGAGCACCCTGGCGAATAGCCTGTTGGATGGCACGCTTCATGGCGCGTTGATAGCTAATCCGTCGTTCAAGTTGCTCTGCGATGTTATTAGCCACTAAATATGCATCCAAATCTGGGCTCTTGATCTCTTTAATCTCAAGGTCGATTTTCTTTCCTACCATAGCCTCAAGATGCTGGCGGAGATTCTTTACACTCTCGCCTTTACGACCGATAAGCACACCAGGTTTAGCTGTGTTTACGACAATCTTGACCTTTCCAGGAAATCGTTCGACTTCGATGCGTGAAACACCTGCCCTGGTTGCTTCCTTGCGAACCAGGTCACGTAAGGCGAAGTCTTGGTGGAGCTGTTCGACATATTCTCGACCTTCAGCGTACCAACGTCCTTCCCAGGTTTTGTTGATCTTCAGGCGAAAGCCAATCGGATTTACTTTTCGACCCATAATAACTCCTACTTTCCTTCTCGTTCACGAAGGATGACCGTTATGTGAGATGAGCGCCGTAACCAAGGCATAAACCTTCCGCGTGGTCCAAAGCGTCGCCATTTACGGGTAGTTGCTTCATCTGCAAAGATGCGGTAAACATAGAGGTCATCGCGGCTGACACCAAAGTTTTCTTCAGCATTGGCAATGGCCGAGTTCAACAACTTGGATACCGGACTCGAAGCACTATTGGGTACAAATTTGAGCATGGTCAATGCCTGTACCACATTTTTACCTCTGACCATATCGATCACCAAACGTGTTTTTTGAGCAGAGACAGGGGTGGAGAGTGCCTGTGCGCGAATATCATGCGTTGCCATGGGCTATTCCCCTTTCTTCACTTTCTTTTCGGCAAGATGGCCGCGGAATGTGCGGGTGGGTGCAAATTCACCCAGACGGTGCCCAACCATATTTTCGGTGATATAGATGGGTACGTGTCTGCGACCGTCATGGACAGCCACAGTGTGTCCCACCATTTGAGGAAAGATAGTGCTTGCGCGGCTCCATGTGCGGATAACTTTTTTCTCGCCACGCTCATTCATGGCTTCGATTTTCTTGAGCAGTTTAGGCGCCACAAAGGGCCCTTTTTTCAGAGACCGTCCCATTTTCTCGACTCCTGATAACTTTGAACTACCTGCGGTTCTTGCCGCGCTGGCGGATGATATATTTATCCGACAGTTTATTTCGACGGGTCTTATAACCACGCGTCGGCTTACCCCACGGGCTCTTAGGTCCGGGCATACCGGTGGGTTGTCGACCTTCACCACCACCATGGGGGTGATCACGCGGGCTCATGGCTGTTCCACGCACGGTTGGGCGTATACCCATATGGCGTTTGCGACCAGCTTTCCCGAGTTTGATATTACTGTGATCCAAATTGCCAACCTGACCAATGGTGGCATAACAAGTCTGGCGGATCAAACGTACTTCGCCGGATGGCATACGGATCTGGGCGAAATCACCCTCCTTGGCTAATAGTTGTGCAGCACCACCCGCAGAGCGGACCAATTGCCCACCTCGACCTTCTTTTAGCTCGAGGTTATGGATTAATGTACCCACCGGGATATTTGAGATAGGCAGGCAGTTCCCCGGGCGAACTTCAGCGGTCGGACCTGACATGACAGAATCACCGACCTTTAAGTCGAGCGGGGCAACGATATAACGTTTTTCGCCATCGGTGTAGAATAATAATGCCAGGCGAGCTGTCCGGTTGGGATCGTATTCGATCGCAGCGACTTTTGCTTGAATACCACGTTTTTCGCGTTTAAAATCCACGATGCGGATATGGGTACGATTACCACCGCCTTGATGTCGAACGGAAATACGACCTGTGGTATCACGACCGGCGCGACTGTGTCTATCTATAATCAATGATCGCTCTGGTTTGGTTTTGGTAATTTCGTCGAAGGTGTATCCAGTCATTCCACGCAGACTGGGAGTCACCGGCTTATATTTCTTAACAGCCATTATTTCACTCCTTCAAACAGATCAATCGTGTCACCCATGGCTAATGTGATAATGGCTTTTTTATACCCACTGCGGCGAACCATGAGACGGCGACTCTTCCAACGGCGAGTACGCTTAGGGGATACATTGATCATATTGACGCGCACAACAGTGACATCGAAGAGTGTTTCAACTGCATCCTTCACCAAACCTTTTGTTGCTTTCGAAGTAACCTCAAAGGTATATTGGTGCAGGTTGGAATTTTGAAAATTCGATTTCTCCGTGACAATCGGGCGGCGCAGGACATCGTAAATAGTAATCATGTATGCCTCCTGTCTATCCTAAATGCGCAGAGATGACATCCAACGACTGGACGGGCAGGACGATCTTGTCAAAATTGAGCAGATCGCGGATGTTTAGATAATTAGCCAACATGGTTTTGGTGCCTGGAAGGTTGCTGGCTGAACGAATGATCATCTCAAACGCAGGGTTTTTGACCGGAATAAGGATGATTGCAGTCTCATCACCAACAAGCTTGGTCATGATCTGAGCCATCAATTTAGTCTTGGCATCGGTAATTGTCAGCTCATCGACGACCACAATCGCTTTTTCGGAAGCTTTTACGGAAAGGGCAGACCGAAGGGCTGCCTGACGCATTTTACGCGGCATGGGTTGGGTATAGTCACGAGGTTTTGGGGTGTGTACTTTTCCACCCCCAACCCATTGAGCAGCACGGGATGAACCTTGACGTGCCCGACCCGTACCTTTTTGCTTCCAGGGTTTCTTTCCACCACCGGAGACTTCACTGCGGGTTTTTGTGCTGTGCGTTCCCAGGCGGGCATTTGCCATCTGGCGTACATAGGCCTGGTGCATCAGATCGATATTAATCGGGGCTTCGAAAATCTGCGCCGGTAGTTCCACCGTGCTGACTTTCTGTCCTTCCATGTTTACGACATCAACTTCCATAATCATATTCTCCACTTACGTGAGAATCAGTGCCGGCATCCGGCTACTGCTTCCGGGTTTCCTTTATTTCCACGACGCTGCCTTTAGGACCAGGAACAGCACCATTGACGCCGATCAGATTTCGTTCTTTATCAAGCAAGACGATCTTAAGGTTCTGCGCAGTAATTCGGCGATTACCCATATGACCAGGACCACGCGCTCCCTTATAAACCCTCCCGGGGGTGGTGGTTGAGCCACGGGATCCAGGTGCACGTTCACGATCAGAAGTACCATGGGTTTTATGGGCGCCTTTAAAGTGGTAACGTCTGACACCGCCCTGAAAACCACGTCCTTTGCTGGTACCGACGATATCCACGAAATCACCCGTCGAAAAGACCTGTGACACGTTTAACGGGTCACCTTCGGAGACTTCTGGGTTCTTCACTCGAAACTCACGCAAAAAGCGCAACGGGGGAAGTGTGTTGCGCTTAAGGTGCCCCAACTGACCACCAGTTAGAAGTTTAGGTCTAATTTCTCCGAAACCTAATTGGACGGCTGAATACCCATCTTTACCAGGCAATCGGACCTGAGTAACATAGCAAGGCCCAGCTTCGATTAAAGTGACCGGGAGAGCCCGACCTTCAACGAAAATCTGGGTCATGCCAATTTTTTTACCAATCAGCCCTTTTAACATCTCGGTTTTCTCCTATCTAAATTTCTTATTCGGAACTGTCAGCCTGGGCATGGCTGCATCATCCCTAACCGCAGTGCAGTCAGCTGGCCTACCGTGGAGCTTCGGAATTTGTTCGCTCGCGTGTAGAACCGCTCTTACACTGCCACCATTCCGAGACGGACGTTCCTGACTGAAGACTAAATCTTCATTGATGTCAACGCCCATCCATGTGGCGATTATGCTAAATCTTTATTTCAATGTCCACACCCGCAGGAAGGTTCAATCGCATGAGCATATCGATGGTCTTGGAATCTGGATCCAAAACATCGATCAGGCGGTTATGTGTGCGGATTTCAAAATGCTCGTGTGAATCTTTATCGATGAATGTCGAGCGCCGAATTGTAAACCTTTCTTTCTTAGTTGGCAAGGGTACAGGACCAACTACTCGGGCTCCCGTGCGTTCTGCGGTTTCCACGATGCGTTTCGCGGATTGATCCAAAACGCGGTGATCATAAGCCTTCAAACGAATACGGATCTTTTGTTTAGCCATATTTCCTATTCCAGTTATCTCCGGATCATGCAATAATCTTGGTGATCACACCAGCACCGACGGTCAGACCGCCTTCGCGGATGGCGAACTTGGAACCTTGCTCCAAAGCCACCGGTACGATCAATTCAAC
>Ga0154777_1099_pt1 | contig 19214 bp, 10 predicted proteins | sample Rifle2008BG16ft_FD_105785 | JGI IMG/M metagenome (GOLD analysis project Ga0154777, IMG submission 105785) | Chloroflexi bacterium RBG_16_47_49 | reverse complement strand
TGATGATTGTCTATCTAACCAAATCTTCTGCCTTGGTATAGGAATTCAAGGCTTGCTGCAATTCATCGGTCCGGTAATATGCATCACCAAGGGTAACCCATAGATTGACATCTACAGGGAAGCGATAAAGTGCATCTTGTAAATCTTTGATCACTTCTTCAAGATGTAAATTACGGTTTACCAGGTTCGTATAAGCCTCGGCAGCCTGAGCGGGGAATCCCTGGTTGATCGCATCCCGGGCGTTTTCTAATGCGGCAAATTCTCCCTCAGGTGATTCAACGACAGGCAGCTCTTGTTGTTCTAGTGGAGTGGTAGCAGGGATTTCCACTGCTTTGCCAACCAATTCTTCAATTACGGCAGATTCTTCTTCTGCCTCGATGGGTACTATGGTTTGAGGGTGTACATGCTCTTCAAATTCAGATACCCAGGCAGGTTCTTGCGGTTGAGCCTCCAGCGGTTCAACCTCGCTGACTTCGCTATGGGAAACTTCTTCTGAGGTCCAATCAGAGATTTGTTCAGCTGGAGCAACGGGAAGCACTTCGGTCACAGGTGGCTCGATGGGCGTGGTTGCTTCTTTGGAAGGAGCTGTTTCAGTGAGCTCTTTGATCCAATCAGGCAGCTCTTCTTCCTTCCATTCCAAAGCTTTCTCTGTAGTAAGGGGAGCTTCTTTTTGCTCTTCTGGTTGCTCGAGTTCAAGCATCCAGGCGGGAAGTTCTTCAACGGGTAATGCTTCAGGCTCAGGGGATGTTACTTCTACATGTTCATCAGCAACTTCTTCAATCTCTGGGATTTCACCTAAGCCCTTGATCCATTCTGGTATCTCTTCAGCGGGGAGTGCAGGTGCTACTGCAGCTTCGGCCTCAAGCTCAGGAAGAGTCTCTTCCAGGTTGGGTTCAGCCTCGAGATTAACCCACTCTGGTGGGGTTGTTTCCTGTGCCTCAATCGGCATGACCAGCCCCTGCACTTCAGCGCCGGTTTGATCAGCCAAGCCTTCCAACCAGGCAAAGGCGTCGGATTCACCCTGAGCTGCCGGTACCTCGATGGTCAAATCACCTTCAGCTGCCAGAGGTTCTCCAATTATTGGTAATTCTTCAGCGAGAGGTGGGACTTCAGTCGCAGGCATCTCAGCGAATATATCCGGCGTACTACCTATTGGCTCTTCTGTGGATATCCCTGGACCTTCCGCTATTGGTAATCCCTCAACATTTAATCCCTTATCTTCAGCTAGTTCTTCGGTGATGGAACCTGGTGTCTCCTCTAGAGGCTGCTCAATCGTTTTATCAAGCCACTCCGTGATAGGAACTTCTCCAGTAATTTCTGGGATCTCAACACTCGGCTCTACTTCTGGGATTGCAGGTAGTTCTGCTTCTAGCTCCTCACTTTTAATTGAAGAGGGAACTGCTTCGGTTGCTTCTCCCGCGAGCTCCTTGATCCAATCTGGTAACTCTTCAGCAAATGCTGCTGGTAATTCTTCAGACTCTGGCACTACAGAAGCAGGTTGTGTTTCGGCAAGGTCTGGAACGGGTTCGATATTTTCAATTGGCTCAAATGATCCAACCAAGGGAATATCATTCGTCGCTACTTTTTCGGTGATTTCTGGTTGTTCGATAAATGCAGGAGTCTCCGATGGAAATGTCTCCGATTTCTCGGATGATAGTTCTTCCTGGGGGGAGGTTGGAGAAGGCACATCCAAATCTTTAAGCCAATCGGGTATTTCCTCCTCGGTCATATCCAAGGGAGAGAGTTCTGATTTAGGCGGGGTAACCGGTGATTCAGGTTTCTTATCTTCCAGCCATTCGATGATTGAATCTGTCGGTCCTGGTCGTTGCGTTTCTAACCAGGGACTGGATATTTCCGTTTCATTTGTTTGAGAGCCTGGTAGTTCTTCTGCCAATATTCCTTCTGGAGCAATCCCACGCAGCCAATCTGGTATGTCAGCTTTTTCTGGTTCTTCGGGTTGTGCAGCATCGATGGCTGGTGGCTCAGTTATTGTCTCCTCCGGCTCCTGGGTGGGCTCACCTGAAGCCGGTTTCCAGCCGGCATCTTTCATCCAATCTGGAATTTCTCCTTCCGGTTTAGGAGCATTGGTAATTATTTTTTCAACTTCCTGAGTATCCCAGATAAATGGTGATACGGTGGATTGAGCTTTATCGCCAGGTTTGGCAGGAGCAGGGGCTTCGGTTCCCTTTAACCATTCGGGTAATTTTTCTTCAGTGGGTTTTTCAATGGAAATCCCCAAAGAAGTAGCCCAGGCAGGTTGAGCTGGGGTTTCGCTGACCTGGATCCCTGCTTTCCATTCAAATCTTTCAATATTAACTGCATTCTCGGGAACCAACTCTGAGGACACAGCCTCCAGGCTTGCAAATGCGAAATATGGATCCATTGATATGGAATTTTGCCGGTAGTTTTTCCTCACATCTGATTGTTCAGACTCAGGCAGAGAAACCGCAAGAATTTGATTGGCTGCCAGGCAAAAAGGTAATTTTTTTAGGATATTTGCACACGTCTCTACAGCTTCGACGCGTTGCGAAGTCTGGAAGAACATCTCTGCAAGTAAAAGCTGCAAATCTGGACGATTGGGATCTTCGGAGACAGCTGCACGTAGCTCCGCGATCGACTGATCGAATAACCCCCCTTTGGCATACATTCTAGCCAAAGCTCCACGGGTTAATCGTACCTTGGGAGGTTGCATCCCATCTCTGCGACCATAAAGACGGCGCAATTCATCCTGGATGGCGACATTGGATGGTTGCGCTTCGTAGGCAAGCTCCATGTGCCATATGGAGGCATCCAGATTATTTTCATCCTCGCGGATGATGCTCATACCGACATTGGCGATAAAATCATCCGGAATAGCTGAAAGGACCCTTTGAAAAATATCGGTGGCATCACTAATGCGTTGTTGTTCCAGATGAGCTTTACCCAACAAACGATAAGAGGCAATATGCTTCGGAAAAGTGGCAAGGATATGACGACAATGTGCAACTGCTTCATCCAACTGCCCACTGTCGATCATGCCTTCTATCTCACGATTGTAAGCACGCAATGGAATAATAGCCATAATTTTACGCTCCGAATATTAAGTATGCCTTATTCTTACAGAAGATGCAAGTGTTTCAGATGAATAAAAAACTTCCCTCTCATGATTGGGAGGGAAGTGTAAGCATCCTTGTTACGATTTTTTCTCCAAAGGAGAGGCTGGTTTTTTACTGCGCAAGATTGCCCAACCAACAGCCACCAACAAAAGAAAACCGACCAGATACGAGCCAACTGTGGATTGACTGTACTTTACGATGACTGGAGCTGCAATCAGGCTTACCAGATTGACGACTTTGATCATCGGATTCAAAGCTGGACCTGCAGTGTCCTTCAGGGGATCACCAACGGTATCACCGACCACCCCCGCTTTATGGCGCTCAGAGCCTTTTCCGGTATTCGCCTGGAGATCGCGTGGTTCATCTTCGATCGATTTTTTGGCATTGTCCCATGCGCCACCTGCATTTGCCATAAAGACAGCCAGTAATTGACCACTCAGGATAATACCAGCCAGGAAGCCACCCAAAGCTTCTACTTGCAGGATCAAGCCAACAGCAAGGGGCAATAAAACAGATATTGTAGCAAGGGGGATCAATTCCTTCTGAGCTGCCGTGGTGGATATCTCCACGACCCGGGCATAATCAGGTTGGACTTTGCCTTCCATTAAACCTGGTATACGAAATTGCCGACGAACTTCCTCAACGATCAGACCAGCTGCACGTGTGACAGCCCGGATGGATAGTGAGCTGAACAACCAGGGTAGCGCACCACCCAACAGCAATCCCACGAATACTCGGGTGTCAGAAACACGGATGGAGACCATCTTTTCGAAACCAAGCTGGATCTGAACGCGACCGACATCTGTGATGAAAGAGGCAAACAGGCTTACTGCGGCAATCACTGCAGAAGCGATGGCAACACCTTTGGTAATGGCTTTGGTGGTATTGCCAACAGCATCCAGGTCAGCCATGATTTGACGGGCTTTGCGGGTTTCTTCATCGTCTACATCATGCCACGACATTTCAGCGATTCCATTGGCATTATCGGAGATGGGTCCATACGAATCCATAGCGACGTTATTTCCTGTATGGCTAAGCATACCAATACCGATCATCGCCACGGCGTATAGCACATACATGGTTCCATCACTGTTATATAGCAAGAGAGCAAGCACAAAACTGATGGCGATGACTAGTAGTGCCCAGACACTTGATTCCATTCCGACGGATAAACCAGAAAGTATTGTGGTTGCGGGACCACCGCGGGTAGAATCTACGATTTCTTTGACTGGCGACCGTTTTGTGGAGGTGAAATAGGAGGTGAGGGGATTGAAGGCAACTGCCAAGCCCACACCGATGGCAGTCAGGGCAGCTAATCTCCAATCGTGAGCATACCAAATTGATAGAGCGAATGCCCAAATAATCGTGTTGACGCTGGAGACTTCATAGGAGCGGAACATCGCTTCTTCAGCATCATGCGCACGCAGGAATTTTATGGGGAACCTTTCCCAAATGGGGACAGTAAATGTGCCTAGAATTGAGCTGATCACACCAATGGCACGGATGATCAATGGGTATACGATCCATTTCAGGTCACCGGTTATTGCGACCAAAGCTAACCCAAGAATCAGACCTGAAACGATGGTAACTTCGTAACTTTCAAATATATCAGCAGCCATACCGGCGCAATCGCCAACATTATCTCCTACCAGATCTGCGATCACAGCTGCATTACGCGGATCGTCCTCTGGAATATCCCGTTCGATCTTGCCAACCAAATCAGCACCCACATCAGCAGCCTTGGTAAATATCCCACCGCCCACACGCATAAATAATGCCAACAGGGTTCCACCGAAACCAAACCCCAAAAGCGCATCGGGGGCTGCACGACCAAAGACCATGAAAATGATCGTGCCACCGAACAATCCCAACCCATCGGTTAACATTCCGGTGACCGTACCAGCATAATAGGCGATGGAAAGGGATTCGTTGAAACCACGCCGAGCAGCAGATGCAGCACGGACATTTGCCTGAATAGCCATACGCATCCCGAGCTGACCGACTGTGAGGGAGAAGGTAGCTCCCATGACGAAAGCGATCATGCGGGCTAAACCGATGATCAGCAAGATTTGCTGGTAAGCCTGAGGAGTGCCATCTTTAGTGATTCCTTCGGCACAGGTATTTAACGCTTCGATGTTATGGGCATCGACACCCTGAATGAATATACAATGCCACTCACGGGCTTCCAAGGAGGGAGGAACGATATAAACGGATAAGAATAGCGCCACTGTTAATATTAGAATCAGGGGAAGGATTGAACGTAATTGACGGCTCAAATAGCTATTTGCCCCAATACGGATTGCATTCCACACTTCCTGCATCTTCGCAGTCCCCTTATCCTTAGCCATTACATTACCGCGTAAGAACCACGCATAAAGGAGGCTGATAATGGCGATAATGACAACTCCGATTATCGCAATCTGCTCAAAACCATTTAAACCATGTCTGGCAAGACCCAATATATTCATCTCTTCTCCACTCCTAATTTAATCGATTAAACAAACAAAATTCCCACACGCATATGCGTCTGGGTTGCACGAAAGCGATATTATTTCATTCTTATGCATTTATTAATTGTTCCGTGCAGGTGGCGATATTTTACCTAATCAAATAAAAAAAGTCAATTCACTCCGGTATGACTTTATAGATTAGCATTTCATTAGACTTCATTGAACCACTTGACTTTGCCACTTTTTTTAATGTATAGTCTAACACAGTGATTATAAATAATATTCAAAAGGATTATGTAAGCTTCCATTAGCATAATCAATTCCGTTAGCACAGCTTCCGGGAGTTCGGTGGCCGTGCTTTTTCTTCGCCTAAACAGGAGAGGTTTATGATTGAAGTAGAAGGATTAACGAAAGATTATGGTCCTCGAAGAGCGATCAACAACCTGACGTTTAAAGCCAACCCTGGCGAAATCTTGGGATTCCTGGGTCCCAATGGTGCAGGCAAGACAACCACGATGCGTATACTATCAGGATTCATACCACCGACCAAGGGTATTGCTCTTGTTGGTGGTTTTGATGTTGTGGAACAATCGCTTGAAGTCAGGAAACGGGTGGGTTATTTACCTGAAACAGTGCCGTTATATCCCGACATGACTGTATTTGATTATTTGAAATATATGGCAGATTTACGTCATATCAAAAATGCTGAAGACCGAGTCGATGATGTGTTAGATATTGTACATATGGAGGGACGTGCCAACGGATACATCAGCAATTTATCCAAAGGCATGCGGCAACGGATCGGATTGGCGCAATCATTGCTTCATGAACCAGATGTGCTTATCCTGGATGAGCCGACCATCGGATTAGATCCAGCCCAAATCAGGGAAGTGCGCCTGTTAATTCGTGAGATAGGTAAGCATCGAACAGTATTACTATCGACACATATCTTATCTGAAGCTCAACAAATCTGCGATCGGGTATTAATTATTAACAAAGGTGAAATTGTTGTAGAAGATACCCCAGAACATTTACAGGCAGGGCTGACTGGTGTCCAGCGGGTAGCAGTCCGTGTTCAAGGTGATGGTGATGGCTTGGAAAAAATAATCAGTGAGATTTATGGAATTGGGAGAGTATCAACCCTACATGAGGGTTCTATAGAGGTCGAGTGCGCTCCCGGAAAAGACATTCGTCCTGAGATTGCTCGGGGTGTTATCAATGCGGGTTTTGATTTACTCGAATTGAAATCAATCGATCTAAGTCTGGAAGACATTTTCATTCAGCTCACCCGAGAAGAGCCCGAGCCACCCAGTACCGATGATTCTGATGTAGAACCATGAGACGGAGTGGATGTGGTTTTTTTAAGAGGCTAATTTTATTAATTATTACTAGGAAGGATGCTCATGCGAAACGTGTGGACCATTGCCCGCCGCGAATATAAGCTGTTTTTTATTAGCCCTGTCGCTTATGTCGTAGCTTTCTTTTTTATGATTCTCCTGGGTTGGTTTTTCTATAATGCTCTACGGGATGCGATCATTCAGGCAACATATCAATCTTATGCCCCAACCGTTCAAATTATCATTAGTCCTTTGGTGACTTTGCTATTATTTGTCATGCCCGCCATCACAATGCGATCGATTGCAGAAGAGATGCGTATGGGAACAATGGAACTTTTGTTGACTGCCCCAGTTAAAGATTGGGAGCTTGTGGTTGGAAAATGGTTAGGGGCGTTTTTATTCATGTTAAGTTTACTTGCTGTGACCTGGATTTTCCCAATAGTGTTGAATTTCCTGGTTGAACCCGGGGTAGATCAAGGAATATTACTGTCTGGTTATCTCGGATTAATCTTGATGGTTGCCAGCTTGTTAGCAATCGGTGTTTTCATTTCTTCTTTATTTAATAACCAATTGGTGGTTTTTCTTGTCAGCCTTGCAATTGTTTTGATGTTTTGGTTAGTCCGTCCTTCATCGGCCACCACTGGTGGATTGGGTACCCAGATACTTACCTACCTAAACTTTATTGACCATTACCTGAACTTTTATCAGGGAACCATAGACCTGAGTGACATCGTCTATTACTTAAGCGTTACATCGCTTGGACTTTTCCTTGGAACGGTTTCAGTAGAGATGCGGAGGTGGCGGTAATGACACCTGAATGGCGTCTAATTACTCGCAGGGGTTCCATTGTAATCGCTCTGATTTCCTTAGCGGTTGCTGCCGGGTTATATATCGTCCAACACCAATGGAACCTTTATCTGCAAATCAGCCTTGGATTGTTTATCACTGGAATTGCAGTCTTCATAGCACTGGATCCAGGTTCTATTCGCAAAGCAATAACAGGTCGACAGGCACGTTATGGCAGCAATGCCTTCATCTTGACAATAGCCTTCCTGGGAATATTGGTGGTGATCAATTATTTAGCTTATAAAAATACCAAGCGATGGGACTTAACTGCAGATCAATCAAACACATTGGCAAAAGAGACTTTGGATGTATTAGAGGGATTACCGGACACTGTTGTAGCCAAAGCATTCTATTCATCTGATGCTACTTTGGCATCATCGAAGGAGAGTGCCAAAATCCTCTTCGACCAGTATGTATATGATAGTGGTGGAAAATTCCAATACGAATTTATTGACCCAGTCAAAGATCCAGTTGCCGCACAGGAGGCTGGTATTTCAAAAGACGGGTCAATCGTCCTTTATATGGGGAATGTAATGCAACCCATTACCAGTGCATCAGAAACAGAACTAACTGGTGCAATGGTTAAGTTAATGAATCCGGGCAGTCATGTCCTGTATTTCCTCACAGGTCATGGTGAATATCCAATTGAGGCTAGTGGCGACCAAACTTTCACACAGCTTAAGACTGTGCTTGAGTCGAAAAATTACACCGTAAAAAGTTTGAATCTATTGGCAACGCAACAAATCCCTGAGGATGCCAGTGTAATCGTGATTGCCGGCCCCAAAAAACCCCTGGATGACTCTGAGATCAGCTTATTGGATAGCTATCTAAAAAACGATGGATCCATGGTCATTATGGAAGAGCCGACAATAGTCACCGAATTTGGTGATGACCCAGATCCGTTGGCTGATTATTTAGCTCAAACATATGGGATTGTGCTTGGTAATGATATGGTTGTAGACGTACAGGCTGCCCAGTCGCTTCAACAACCTTTTATCGCGATTGCCAATCAATATGCCCAACATGCAATCACGCAAAAAATGAGCGGAATGGCATCATTTTTTCCAACCGCCCGCAGCGTAAGCATCGATGAAAATATAGGGACTGACTATAGCAAAACCCAACTGATATCAACTGCCGATCAATCATGGGCTGAAGTGGACATGGCTTCCGTGAAGGATGGAAGTATGAAACCTGATCAGGGGGTTGATACGTTTGGACCGGTCCCCCTGGCTGCTGTGGCTGAAGGGACGAATAGCAGTACCCGCCTGGTTGTATTTGGTGATGCTGATTTTGCTTTAAATGCCAATTACAGTGTTTATGGAAACGGCGACATGATCGTTAATTCCATTGATTGGGCAGCCAAGGAAGAAAGCCTGATCAATCTGACACCCAAGAACACGGTTGATCGTTACCTTGTTCAACCGAATGCATATTCGATGGGACTGATCTTCTTGGGTTCCTTAGTCGTTCTACCTGGTTTAATCCTTATAGCTGGCATTGGTTCATGGGTCATACGCAGAAGACAAGGGTAAGTCGTTATGGTGCGCCGTTCTACATTAGTCCTGATCGTAATATTTGCCATCCTGGTTGGTTTTGCCTGGTTATTTCAACGTTATCAGGCGAATAAATCCGATAATGCAGCAACTGCAACCGCAACAATTTCTTTGGCCAATATTTATAATCTAAACGGAAAGCAGGTCAATGGAGTTATTATCTCTAATGCCGCTGGAGACAAGATCGAGTTTTATCGTGATTCTGGGTCTACACCATGGACAATTGTAGATTTACCTGATGATCAAGTGGATTCGTTTCAGATTGATTCCATCACCGCGCAACTGTTTACAATCACCGCACAGGAGACATTAACCCAATCCCCTCCGCTTGACTCGATAGGATTAGATACGCCAGCCTATACTATAATTCTGACCACAGCTGAGGGGGAACAATGGATAACAAATGTTGGCTCTCCAACACCGATAGGGAGCGGATATTATATCCGTATTGATTCCAGCCCGATCGTTATTGTGGACAAACTAGTGATGGATGATGTGTTAAACATGTTATCCGATCCACCTGTGATACACACACCCACGCCTGAAATAACTCCAGTAACAGTTTCAGCCACACAGATTGAGACTCAAGTAACCCCAACACCTTAAAAGTGTTATGGTAAAAAGTAATGAGAATTGGTACTTGATTTTCGTAGCAAAAAAGTGTATTCTGAGTAGAACAGAGGACAATCCATTCCCGGGAATTCCCGGTTAGAGAGAAAAAATGATTGATGAAGAATTGATTAATGCAATAGCAAATCGAGAGGATGAGCACCCTGCCCTTGCCAGGTTAATTGAATTGGGCAGGAAAAAATCTTTTGTAACCATTGACGATATCCTGAGTTTTTTCCCTGAGGTTGAGCAGGATGTTGATCAGTTAGAAGAAGCCTTTGCCGCCTTGATCAGTGCGGGGATACCTTACGTTGATGACGTGACCACTGGGGCGCCAACCGAGGACGAGTTAACCGCAGTGGAGGAAGAAGAAGTTGAAGAGGAAACACGTCGAGCAGTCGTTGTTGATGATAACTATTTAGCTAACATCGACACCGATGATACGATAGGGTTGTACCTGAAAGAGGTGGGGCGTGTCCCACTTTTAAACGCCGTAGAAGAAGTCCAGCTTGCTAAACGTATCGAGCGCGGCCGGATAGCGCGTGAAGAGCTAGCAAAAGGAAGTGTAAGCTTGCGGAAACGAGCTGAGTTTCAAATGCTAATTGAAGATGGCTGGCTGGCTCGTGAGCATTTAATTACCGCCAACTCACGGCTTGTAATCAGCGTGGCAAAGAAATATATGGGACGGGGAGTACCTTTCCTGGATCTCATTCAAGAAGGTAACATCGGTTTAATTCGGGCAGCTAAGAAATTCGATTACCGCCGAGGTCATAAATTTAGCACATATGCCACCTGGTGGATCCGGCAAGCCGTTACACGCGCCATCGCAGACCAGGGACGAACCATCCGTGTGCCCGTTCACATGGGCGACCAAATCAATAAATTGCTGCGGGTGCAACACCAACTCACACAACGGTTGGGTCGTGACCCATCTGTGGATGAGCTGGCAGTAGCACTTGAAGTTACCCCGCAAAAAGTTGAGAATATGATCCAGGTTGCCAGGCGCCCACTTTCACTGGAAACCCCAACGGATGATGAGGAAGATTCAGTCCTTGGAGATTTCATTCAGGACGAGGAAGTGCCTGCACCGGACGAGACTGCCACATACAATTTGCTGCGAGAACACCTGGATATCGTTCTGAATGGGTTACCCCCACGCGAAGTGCGGATATTACAATTACGGTATGGATTGTTGGATGGCCAGGCTTATACCCTGGAAGAGGTGGGACGAAAGATGGGAGTTACGCGTGAAAGGGTACGCCAGATTGAAGCGCAAGCACTCAGTCGACTACGTCATCCTGCCATCCGGCGCAGGTTGCGTGAATATTTGGGATAATAAAAAAAGGAAAATTACAGGGCTGCCATAATTTTTGACAGCCCTGTTTTGTTAGTGAGGATTATCTTCTGATGAGTGGAAGGTATATATAATTTCCTACACCAATCAGGATGGAGGCATCTGTAAAAGGTCCTTGCCGGCCATCACGATCCTGAATTGCAATCCGCCAGTAGTAAATTACATTACTATCGTAGATCTTAGTAGGAGTATATTGTATATTGAATGTTTCAATCCGTTCGTAGATTGGTGTAAAAGTCGAGTATTTAGAAACTTCAAATACGTAAGTTGCTGCACCGTCTACCGGGGTCCAGATAAAGGTTGGCGTTTGGGGGACAACACCGCTAATAGGGCTGATCAATGTGGTAATCGGGTATTGTTTAGTGAAAGTTGCATTGGGAAAAGTATATGGACCAAGCCTGCCGTTACCATCGATCATCGCTACACGCCAGAAATATGTCCGATCAAGGTATCCTTTCGTAGGTGTCCAGCAATTATTACTGGTATCAATGTCGTCGTAAATACTACTAAAGCTTGGCTCCTGACTAACCTGGACTCGATATTTCCAGGCGGTCAATATGTGTACATCAGGGTCAGGGGGCAGGATTAACGCGTCCCAGCAGAATGTTGGGGCATAATGAACTAACGCATTATTATCAGGAGTAAGACCTGTGGGGGTTGGCAAACTAAGGCTGAATTGCTTAACTTCGGACCAGTCATTGACAACACTCCCATAGCGGTTGACTTGTACCCTCCAGTAATAGTTCCCTTGTGCAAGTGTTGATCGAGGAGTATAGGAGATCAGTGGGGTGATCTCGTTGATGACATTGGAGCCAAAGTTAGGATCAGTCGAGACCTGTAACCGGTAAGTGCTGGCTCCCTCTACCATATCCCAACTAAATGTAGGTGTTGCCCAGGTGACTGAGGTTTGTAAATTTTGAGCGGTGAACCCCACCCGGCGGAAACTCCATCCACCGGTCCAGGCTCCGAAAGCAGCCTGGTGACCACTAAGCCAATATCTCGGTTGAACACGCCAATAATAAATGTTGTCACCCACGATATCTTTTAATAGTGAGGCATTATTTTCACCGAAGTAACTTGTATCAGATACCATATCGAATTCCGCAACCGGATTGGTGTATCCAGGGTCTAAATGGACTTCAAGAACGATACCTGCAAACGGGGTTGAGGGATTGCTCCCGGTTGGCCAATCCCAGAAGAACGGGAGAACAGATGAAATGGTGGTCGGATCGCCGGATACAGTGCTGGGCGGGAAGACCAGGTTCAAACGATCTGATACTGAACTAAAACGACTCAGTTCCGCGTTGCCGGGTACATTCGGGTCGGATGGGACAGAATCTTCAACCGTATTCGAGTCTGTATTCACACTGAATAACATCACAGATGCACTGCTGGTTACCTGGCTCATGCCGATTGCTCCATTTGGTATTTGGAGCTCAACATATTCTAGGGAATTGTAGACTGCTCCTCCAATATCGATAAATGTTTGTCCGAATCCCCATGCGGAGCCATTCCATGCATAAACCCAAGTATTTTCAGCATTGACAACACCTTCAATGGTATTAATATAAATAGCAAATTCAGGTTGATGAGCAGGGATGGTGGTCACAATATCTAAGGGTTCTATCGGTGGAAATGAAGCGCCAGAACCATCGACATGGTCTAAATCGATATAAAACACGAATGTCATATCTGTAGTAGTGATATTGGCATTAAATCCCAAAAACCAATATGCATGATCATTAAATGAACATTCATAACAATGTGTTGCATATAGTGTACTAAGATCATAGAGGTTTTCGGATGCATCGCCAAGCGGGTCATCCCCAATTTTAATCTGGTTAGCAGGATTCCCTAATGAACGATCATATTGCCACTCTGATTGGGAGGCAATTTGAAAACGCCGAACATCACTCCACGCGCTCCAGACATTTCCATCATAGCCTCTTACACGCCAGTAAAAGGTGCCATAATCGATTCTACCTAGGCTGCGTTGAGCTATACTAAAAGAGGGGGAATACGCTGGGATATTCACTGTTTCAGATATTTCATCTGTAACAAAATTCGCATCCCGGCTGACCTCAACTTGATATTGGCTTTGGGTTGGGTCAAGGAATGGGTACCATTCCAAAAGAGGGGTAGCCTCGACCAGTTCTTGTCCATGGGCAGGTCTGAGGAGCTCAGGAGTGTCTCCAAAAGTAGGTGGAAGGACCCATGGATTGGGATCAAGCGGGTCATAACTGGGGTCAAAACGTGCCCTCCAGGTTTGACTCCAGCCCGAGTATGGGTCTGCCAGGCAATTGCCACCTATATGATCCAGAACGCATACCCGCCAGTAATAATCCAACCCAGCCTGTGGAGTAAAATCATCAATATTGATTGGTGATGCACTGGTATTTTCTGTGTCATATTCCCAGAGGATATTGTTGAAGTTTGGTGTTGTGTCCACCTGGATACGATATGCAGTCGCATAGATACCGCCAGTAGGTGCAGGGTTCATGACTCTATGCCAAATGAAAATCGGGTAGGCAACAGTCCAGTCTTCAACTGGATTCATTGTGTAGTCCCCATAAAAAATGGGGTCATTCGGTAGGTAGTAATAAAGTGGATAGATCAGTATGGGTGCGGTGGAATTGTAATAACCTTGAAATTCAGCGACGTCGCTCGTCATACCCAATTCTCCACCGCCATCAATAGGTGTAACTCGCCAATAATAATATTCTGTGCCTTCATATTTAGATTGAGGAGTATAGGTAGTATTTGCAGTACTAACGGACTCAAATATTGGACTAAAACTTGGATTATCAGCTATCTCAATTTTATAACGGGCAGCTCCCGGAACCGGCGTCCAGCTGTACAGCGGATATAAGGCAGTTTGGTAAAGATTAGTTGGCGTCAACAAGTGGGGTTGAAGATACCACCTTTTCTGAAAATGCCAGGTGTCACTCCAGTCACCCACACCCGCACCGGATTCTACCCGTACGTGCCAGCAATAACGAGCATCATTAGGAAATGTAACGGTTGGTGAATAGGATGTCTGGCGGGTATCTAAACTTGTTCCAACACTAAAATCACAGTTTTCCTCTGAAGTGTATTCCAAACGGTAATGTTCTGCACCTTCCACAGCAGCCCAATGAAATGTAGGTGTGAAAGTGGGGAAAGACTCGTTTGCTGGCTCAATCAATATTGGAACCAGATCCATTGTATATGTACCATATGCAAGGGTGAACGAATAGACATCGCTGGTTGAGCCAAAATGGTTTGCGGTGTCCAAGGGGATCACCCGCCAATAATAAGTACCATTGGCAACTCTATTATGCGGTTGTATGGTGGTTGTCAGTGTATCGACGCTTAGGGTGATGGAGGTAAATCCTTCATCTGTAGCAATCTGGAAACGATATTTTGCTGCTCCGATAACCGGAGACCATGAAAAATCAGGGGCATTAAAAAAAGCCAGGATGGCACCATCTTCAGGAGCAACAAGGGAAGGTTTAATATCCTCTGTTGCCCAGGATTTGGTGAAACGCATAATCGCGCTCCATTCACCAACCGGTGTTGGCTCTTCAACACGGATACGCCAGTACCATTCGCCGTCAGCAAACAGGTGATTTGTTGCTGCTGGTGTGTATGATGTGTTACTTGAAGTGATATTCATGACAATCGGATCATTAAAGCCGATTTCACTATCCACCTGCAAACGGTATTTTATTGCTCCAGTTACTGCAGACCATGAGAAAGCAGGAACACCTAATGGTGGATCGCTAACTGGTGTTGTATCCGAATAATCACCTGGATAAATTGGCTGGGGAACATCCAAAGCAAAAGCGGGAGTCGCATTTATTGGCGCGATGATGCTTACGATCAGAATAGCAATGATTACCATGGAGAATATACGCCATATCTTCCGGGACAAATTTTGAGTTCCTGTCATTTTTCCCTCCAAAAGATGAGTAAATAATTGGGAGTCATTATAATCATAGCCTATAATTCGATTTTATCAGAGTGAAATATGAACAACCTTACAGAAATGCAATTACAAATATATGACATGGTATACTCGCAACAAGAGTGGAGAAGCATTGAAACAATCACCCTCTCTGAATACAATTATCTTATTTATATTTTCCATTGGTCTCGTCATTGGTGTGGCATGGGGGATTTTTCAATTTGTGAAAACGAATGTTAGTGGAGAAGGTTTTTTTATTCAATGGATCAGTCTGCGTTCATTGGTTGCTGATGGAATCAACCCATATAGTGGGGAGGTTACATCTCGAATTCAAGAGACTGTAAAATATGAAAACAGTTTCGCTCAGGGAAATCCGCCCAAATATACATCTCCTTTATATTCAGGGTTAGTTATATTTCTATTTGCATTAATTGAAAATAACTTAATAGCCCATACCTTGTGGTTAACTGCACAGCTCATTGCGATCTTCATCCTATTGATTTTAAGCCTAAAATTAACCTCCTGGAAACCTACCTGGTATATTTTCTTAATATTTTCATTACTTACCGTATTTAGCTATCATGTGTTAATTCCGTGGCTGGATGGAGGGTTATCTATTTGGGCAGCATTGTTTCTGTTAGTAGCATTTCTGGCGATTCGAAATAACTGGAATGAAGTTGGTGGAATCTTTTTGGGTTTGGCAACTATTCAACCACAAATGACCATCCTGGTAATAGTTTTCGCACTTCTATGGATTGCATCTCAAAAGAAAAGATTACTGGTTGTTTGGTTTTTTATGACCCTGATATTTTTATTTATCATAGGTTTATTTCTTGATCCAGATTGGATCATGCACTATCTACGATTATTATACAACTTCTCTGAAAATTTTCCTCCTGGTAATCCTGGGATGTTATTCAGAGAATTATGGCCAGGATTGGGAAAACAGCTCAGTTGGTTGATGACTGGGGTATCAGGGATAATCCTTATTATTGAATGGTTAATCGCATTTAAGAAAGGGTTTCGTTGGTTTTTATGGACGGCTTGTTTGACCATAGTCATCAGTCAATGGATAGGGATACCTACAATTCCGGGGAATTTCACTGGTCTGATACTGCCCCTTTTCCTCGTGTCAGCTATGCTTACAGAACGTTGGCCTCAGAGAGGGCAATGGATGGCCGTACTTATATCTGCAGTATTATTTGTATGGGAATGGGTACTATTATATAATGATTTGTACAGCTCTGAACCAACCATGCAGCTAAATTTAATCATACCGCTTCCATTAATCCTACTGATTGGTCTCTTTTGGGTGCGGTGGTGGGCAATCAAGCCCAAGCGATTATTAATTGAGGAATTGAGGTTGGGTGAAACCTATTAAATTTCAGCTCACGATTGAACATTTGTGGGGATTGGCTGCTCTGGTGGGAATCTTTGTATTCGTCAATACCCACCCCATACGCCCTCATGATTTTTGGTGGCATATCACAATTGGCCGTGAAATAATATCGACAGGGCAGATACCAACTATAGATATATATTCATACACTGCGAATGGACAACCTTATCCATCTTACCAAATGTTCTGGCTGATGGAAATCGTTCTTTATGAACTATTCAATCTGGGTGGTCCAGCCCTGGTGATTTTTATTCATAGTCTCGTTATTTGTTCCGCTTACGTGATTATCTTTTGGATATGTAAACAATTATCGAAAAGTTGGCGGATCGCGGCTTTCGGTGCGATATTCGCAGCTGCGCTTGGTTTAAATGATTGGAATGTGCGCCCCCAAGGGATCACCTTTTTACTGGCAAGTTTATTTTTATTGGCTATTTACGAATATCGGAAATACCGCAAATGGGGTTGGCTGGCCGTTTTTCCATTGGGTATGCTTGTGTGGGTCAATAGTCATGGCACATTCTTGATCGGCCTGGTTTTGATGGGTATTTGGTTGGGGCAGACAACCTGGGATGGTATCCAGTTGCGGAATTTTGATGAAAATCGAACAACGAAAAGGTTAGTTTTAACAGCGAGTATAATCTTTGGAATCACCACGTTGACATGTCTGATCAATCCACGCGGGTTAGGAATTATTAATTACATCAAAACCTTAACAGGGAATAGCGTGGTGCAAAATCTAGTAACTGAGTGGGCCCCTCCTACATTCAATAACTTAATGGGAACGATTTTCTTATTAGGTCTTATGGGAGGCGCCATCGTATTAGCACTCTCACCCCAACGTCCAAATATCATTCAAATAATGACATTCCTTGTCTTTGGACTATTAGGATTAAAAACGTCGCGCGGGAGTGTATGGTTTGGTCTGGCAATGGCTCCAATCCTTGCTGAGCATATTTCCTCCATTGTAAATCAATTACAAACGGTCGAACGCCGACCTATGAATTTAGAAGGCTCTCGAACTTTGAATATCATATTTGCTATTGTGATTATCGCAATGGGACTGTTATCGCTCCCCTGGTTTAAGAGCGCGTTACCATTACCACAAGCGAAGGCGGGATTAGTGTCAGAAGAAACACCCGTCCAGGCAACACAGGTATTGTTAAAAGAAAATCCCACTGGTCGTGTGTTTAATTCTATGTCTTTCGGCAGTTATCTTATTTGGGCAGCTTATCCGCAATATCAAGTCTTCGTGGATCCACGGATCGAGTTGTTTTCTGAGAAGACCTGGTTGGACTACCTCAATATCAGCAATGCAAGTGTGAATTGGGAGACACTTCTGAACAACTATGAGGTGAATATTTTGATGCTTAGTCCGGTGGAGCAGCCGGCTTTGGTAGAGGCAGTTCTGGAATCTGGAGGGTGGGAATTGTTGTATAAAGACACTTCTGCTTTCCTTTTTAGACACAAATGAGCTAATTTTGGAAATGGTATTTATCAATATACTGAAGATTTTTTATTGTTAATATTTTCTACCAGATCTTTCCGCACGAATTTTATATTTTTATTAATTTCATAATATACCCATAATAATACCGGAAGGCTGAGCTGGACAGCAACTGGCAGGATTATCAATTGCGCATAGGCGAGAGGTCCGCTTATGAATGTTGCCGTCCAGATTAGCACAAACAATGCTTTCCATAGGTTTTGTAGCCTTGGAAGTGCCTGCCAGAATAAAACCGCGGGGATTAGTAAGATACTCCAGTCATAGATCATGGCATGCGGAGTGATCCAAATTGTCAGGCAGATTACAGCACCAAATACTATATTCGATTCCTTTCTGTTCGCACGCCAGAAGAAGAAAAAAGCAGCAATTCCAGCCCCGGATAGGAACAACGATAACACTTCGACGAGCCACTTATACCCAGGGAATAACAGGATCCAAAAACCGCGTAGAGAGTGAAGGTGCCATAATGGGAATTGTTCACCGTAAATCAAGCCAGGTAAGAAGTTGCGCGCAAGATCTAGATATGCCCGGCTCGCATCAGGCAACAACCAGAAACATAAACCAGCGAGGGATGCTCCCCCAATACCCAATCCAAGTAGAGATTTCCAGCTTTTCCGCCATTCCAACAACCACAAAAGTCCAATTCCGAATACCATCTGGGGTTTAAACAACAATAAACTGCACACTAATCCCGCAGTGAGAGGTTTTTCTTTTCGCCAAAGCCAATAGGTAAGACAGAACAACACCAAACTTAGCAGGCTGTTCTGACCGAAGCTAATCGCGGCAAAAATGGGGAACCAAGTAAGCGACCAAAGGACACCTTTGAATGGTCGTTCTGTGGGCAGTAATTTGAGACTTACCCACAGGAAAAAGAAGCTCAGCAGGCTCCAAATAAAAAAACTCCAGGTATACGGCAATAATGAAAGGGGGACAAAAAGCCAGGCAAAGAAAGGAGGGGTGATGAAAGCATGAAAATTGACCAAACCGGGTCCGGCAAATTCATTTTCCAGCCTGCTTTGATACTCGAAGTCATATAATTTACTACTATCTCCTCGTGATACGGTCGTCCCAGCTGCATAGAATTGGATATAATCCGTGCCGACCACCTGCCCTGCCAG
>Ga0154777_1020_pt1 | contig 19254 bp, 21 predicted proteins | sample Rifle2008BG16ft_FD_105785 | JGI IMG/M metagenome (GOLD analysis project Ga0154777, IMG submission 105785) | Chloroflexi bacterium RBG_16_47_49 | reverse complement strand
TAACACAGCTTGACAGTGCATAAACAACCCCCTATTATCTTCAAATGCAAATAACGTCACAGGAAAAAATCAGCGCGGTACTTTTACTCGCAAAAAAAGAGTTTCGCCATTTCGTCCAGCTTGTGTTCCATACTCTAAACCCCACACAATCGCTGTCTTGGAATTGGCACTTGGATTATTTATGTTCTCAACTGGAGCTAACGCTACCCAACGCCCCCCAAGAGAAAAAGATATATCGCCTTATTATCAACATACCCCCCCGTTCTTTGAAATCAATAATTACGAATGTGGCGTATAAGGCTTTCCTTTTAGGGCATTTCCCGCACGAGAGGGTAATAGCAGCATCATATTCTGCTCGACTATCCGACAAGTTTAACAGTGATACTAGGAGGATAATGGAATCCCCTTGGTATCAACAGATGTTCCCCAACACCATATTACAGAAAAAAACTGATGCAAAATTTACTACTACTCTCAATGGTCACTCTATTTCCACATCAGTAGGTGGTACGGTAACTGGGGAGGGCGGAAACTACTTAATATGTGATGATATTCTCAACCCTGAACAAGCGTCCTCAGAAGTGGAGCGCAATAACGCTAACGATTGGTTCTCTCACACTTTTTCGTCACGCCTCGATAGCCAGAAAACAGGCGTAATAATAGTGGTTATGCAGCGTTTAGCTGAAGATGACCTGACTGGTCACCTCCTTTCAGCGCAAAAGGACACCTCCGTATCAAATAAGTTTAGGTGGCAGCATATATGTCTGCCTGTTATTGCTACTAGGGACAGCACCTATCGGTACTACAACACACAGAAGGAGGTTCGCGTAGGCGACTTGCTACACGAAGAACGCCTCTCCCACGACACTATACAAGCTCTCCGTGCTTCCTTAGGCTCTTATGCCTTCGCGGGGCAATACTTGCAAACTCCCGCACCTGAAGATGGCGGCATATTAAACCCTCGTTGGCTAAGATACGCGGTCACGCTCCCTGCTGAGAAGGATATAATTAGGGTTATTCAGTCGTGGGATACGGCAATAAAAGCATCATCCTCCAAACACGACTTCTCGGTGGGTCAGACATGGTGGGAAACGCCTCATGGGTACTATCTTGTTGACCAAGTGTGCGAGAAGCTGGAGTATCCGGACCTTAAACGCAGGGTGGTACATTTTGCCACTATCCACCATCCGCAGGTGATATTAATCGAGGATAAGGCATCTGGTCAGCAGCTTATACAGGACTTCAGGCAGGAAACGAGATTACCTATTGTCCCTATCGCCCCTAAAGGCGATAAGGTGACAAGGGCTGCTGGTGCGTCCCCCACACTTGAGGCGGGTAAAGTTTTTCTACCCCCTAACGCCACTACACTCCCTTGGTATGATGAGTTTATTTCACAACTTCTGTTGTTCCCTAACGCTCAACACGATGATTGCGTGGACTGCCTTACACAGTTCGTGCTGTGGGCAACGCGGTCATCTTCAAATAACTTCAACATAAGGGTCTTGTAGTTCCTCACTCTCCACACTCCCCTCACTCTCGTCCCCCGCGCCCACACCCTCAGCTTCAAGCATCTCTATATGGCGGAGGGCATAAAAAATATAACTACTAGACCTGCTTAAACGCCCTTTCAGTCTTATCTGCTGTAATAAAGCGCGAGTAGTAATTCCTAGTTCTAAAGCCACCTCTCCCCAAGTAACCCCCGCTTTCTTTTTATAGGCGTACAAGTCCTCTTTTGATAAACACTCTCTGTTAATAACACTAAAAGTCATAAACGGCATATTAGCAGCCTCTAAACTATAAGCAACACAATACTTGACACTTCTCAATAAGTATATACTATTAACGTACACATAAAAAGGACGCTCTCTGCCATGGTCAAATCTATATGGGAAAAAATGTTCCCTAAAAAACAAATCAAAGAAGCTCCTATGGGCGGCTTACCACAATTCTCCTTATATAGGGGATTAGGTGGGTTCTCCTATGTATTCCAGAATTTATCTATCTCCCAGCTAATACTGCATTATAAGGAGGTAGCTCCTCTTTACGCCGGTATATCCCGTCTTTCCGATGCAGTTGCTTCACTTCCGATAAAACTCATTGATAGCACCACAAAACAGGAGCAGCCTACGCATCCTGCATACACCCTTCTACAGCGACCCAACCGTGATATACAAAAAGTACGCTCTGAGTTTATCAGGGACTGGGTAACGTGGTACATCTTAACAGGTAACGTATATGCCCTCCTCACGGGTCGCAGGACGCATCCGCCGCTTGAGATGTCCCTGCTGAATCCTTTGTTTATAACTCACTCTAGCCACGAGTCTTTCTCTTTCCGTGAAGCCTTCTCATCCACAAGTATTAAATACGCTAGGGAGGCGAATAACGGTAACTACTACTCCCCTTCTGGCTTACAAGAGGCGTATCATGTTATTAATTTTAATCCTGAGCTGCAAGAGTTCTCTCCCCAAGGAACGTCAGAAATAGCATCCCTATTCTATGAATTGAATCATTACATACATGCGAGCCAGCATAATATAGGACTACTTAACAATGGCGCGCGTCCATCTGGTGCATTTGTAGCAAAAAGTAAAGATGGCTCACCCGCAATTCTTTCGGACACAGCTTTTGAACGCCTGCAACTACAGCTAAATAACTCTTATATTGGTTCTCAAAACGCTGGTCGCCCTCTGCTCCTCGAAGGCGGCCTTGAGTTTCAAGAGATGCAAGTTAACCCCAAGGACTTAGACTTTGCCGTCCTTAAATCACAGTCAGAAGAACAGATATATAAAAACCTTGGTATCCCTGTTCAGCTTATAATGTCCCTCAAGGTGACTGCTAACAATATGGCAAACGTAAGGCTGGAGTTCTACGAGAATAGGGTTCTCCCGCTAGGGAACGCCTTCACAGCACATCTGAACAAGTTTCTACTAGCCCGATACAAGAACGCAGAAACTTTGGAGTTCATTATAGACCGTGATGATATTGACGTGTTGCTTCCCAACAGGATACTGCGGCGCGATGTGATAGAAAAGAGCATGATAATGACCATAAACGAGAAGCGCAGAGAGTTCCAGTTAGATGCTATCCTTGACGGTGATAAAATCGTTGACCCTAATGGTCGCCCGATAGCTGGACAAGATGCTTTAGGTACTGTATCCGCTCCACAAGAGCCAGGAAAGCCTCCCGTCCCGCCGGACACACAAGACATAGTGTTAATATAATAAAAATATCTATTGCAAGGGGTGTTTAGATATGGTAAATATACTGTTATGACAAATACTAAAAAAACATTTCTTTCAGTAAATTGTGAGTTTAAGGACTTCGAGCAAAAGCAAGAAGACCAAGGGGTTTTTGGCTATTTCTCAGGGTACGCTGCCACTTTTGGTAATCTTGACCGCACTGGTGACATAATAGAAAAAGGAGCGTTTACTAAAACTCTCTCTGCCCGTGAAAGAATTAAAATGTACTGGCAGCATGATTCAGGCGTCCCTATCGGCTCATTTTTTAACATGGTAGAAGATGATAAGGGTCTTGATGTTACTGGCAGGATAAATCTAGGAACAGAAAAAGGCAGAGATGCTTATGCGCTTTTGAAAGCAGGGGATATAAAACATCTCTCTATAGGCTATGTTCCCGTCAGCTCCTCATATAGCCCTAAGGGAGAAACACGTTTCCTGAAACAGATAGATTTATACGAGATTTCAGTTGTTAGTGAGCCAGCGAATCTTATGGCAGAAATTACTGATGTAAAAAATCTCTTAGCCAATGCTTTAACCTTGGTGGATATAGAAGCCATACTTAAAGCGAAAGGATTTACAGGTAAGGAGTCAAAGACCCTTATTAGTAAAATTAAGTCGGTACACCCCCTTCGCGATGTTGAGGATACGGCTAATGAAGAAGATATGGATGGCCCTTCTCGTGATGATAAGCAAAATCCAATCACTCAACAGGTTGATGCTTTATTTGACAGCATACAATCGTCTATTCAACAATTAAAACAAAGGTAGTATTATGACTATTTCCCAGACAGAATTGGATTGTGCTCTTAAAGAGCTTCGTTCGACTGTAGAATCCGTCAAGAAAGATTGTCTTGATGAATCTAAAATTAGAAAAATTAACGATTATCTTGATAAACAGGAATCTGTAAATCAGAAAAGGGTACTCGAAAACGCCGCACAAGAGCTAAAAGAAAAAGAAATTAACACGCGTATGGACTTGCTGGAGAAAGAACTTTCACGTTCTGCCGCCACTAGAACAGCCCATGATGATAACCAGAACCTAATAGCCGAAAAAAAGGCATTCGTTAATTGGGCGAAAAAAGGTGATTTTTTCTTACAGCCGCAGGAGCTTAAACTCCTCCGCACCAGCGATGATGCGAATGGTGGTTATTTAATCCCACCAGAATATGTGCAGGAGATTATAAAGCCTATTGTGGAAATGTCCCCGATACGTTCTCTAGCTAGGATTCGCGCTACTTCTCGCAATGAAGTCCAGATACCAACCCGTACTGCACAGCTTAGTGTAAACTGGGTAGGTGAAGCATCTTCTGACTCACTGTCTAACAGCACTTACGGTTTGGAGAAAATCAGTGTAAATAAGATGGCGGTCACAGTAGCTACCACTTATGAAGCTTTGCAGGATTCAGTATTCAATATAGAATCTGAAATTTTTGCAGATGCTCGTGAGCAGTTTGCGGTTGCAGAAGGAATTGCTTTTGTCAGCGGTACTGGTACTGCTACACAGCCACAGGGTATTATGACCAACACAGCTATCAGTGAAGAAAACACTGGTCTTGCTACCGCACTTACTGGCGATTCTATTATCAATCTAGCAAGCAACCTCAAGACTGGCTACAACCTTACTTATTTGTTTAATCGCAAGACGACCGCTAAGATTCGCGTTTTGAAAGATGGCGAAGGACAGTATTTGTGGTTAGCTGGTCTTGCTAACGGCACTCCTGCTACTCTTAATGGACTGAGATATGTAGAAGCTATTGATATGCCCGATGTAGCGGCTAATACTTACCCTATTATTCTTGGTGATTTTTCAAGAGGCTATACAATCGTAGATAATCTGGCTGTTCAGATTATCCGTGATGATGTTTCTTCTAAGAGAAATGGTAAGATTGAGTTTACATTCTTCAAGAGAGTTGGCGCACAAGTCACTTTAGCTGAGGCTTTCCGTAAATTGAAGGTTGCTGTTTAATTAAACAATTAATAGGAGTATTTTACTATGATGTATGATTTTCATAACAATTTTAAATTGAGCAGAGCTATTTCGCCTGTTCAGGTTTCTGACAACACCGCACAGGTGAGCCAGATTATCGACATGCAGGGGTATAACTCACTTGAGTTTGCTATTGCAGCAGGTACTCTTGCTGATTCTAATGCGACCTTTACTGTCCTTGTAGAAGATGGCGACAATTCGTCTTTAACTGACAATGCTGCTGTGGCTGACGAGTTCCTGCTTGGAACTGAAGCTGCTGCGAGTTTTGTTTTCAGCGATGACAATGTTGTTCGCAAGATTGGTTATCAGGGCAACAAGCGGTATGTTCGTATGACCATCACCCCAGCAGGGAACGCTAGCGCAGCAGATATTTCTGTTGTTGCGATACAATCCGTTGCTCGTACTAATCCAGTAGCATAACTTGAAAATGAGAGGGTGGGGTAGAAAAACTCCACCTTCTTAAAAAAGGAGTTTCTTGTGAAAGTAAAAATGGCAAAAACAATACAAGGTTCTAGGGACGGCATTAATGTCGAAACATTTATTGAAGGTAAAACGTATAGTTTTACGGACGAAAAAGAACTAGACCTTGGTAATGTGTTCTGCACTAATGGGTTTGGCGCAGAAGTACGCGAAGTACGAGAATTCGAAGAAAAAATAATAACAAGGAGTATTGAAAATGGGCAACGAAACAGTAAAAAACGGTTTTAGACAAGGTTCTGGGCGGGGCAATATCCCTTATCATAACGATATTAACTCCCCAATTACTTTCAGCTTTTCAGCGGCAGCAGGTGCAGCCAATGTAGCTGATGTAACTATCACAGCAGTAGATGGCTCAGGGGCTACAGTAGCAGGAGTTTTCTCCCCGCTGGTTTTCCTGTCTGATGCAGCTACTGGCGCAGGTCTTACCTCTACTACGGCAAGCGGCACGGTAACGGCTAAGTCAGCTAGTGGCGCAGACCTCGGAGCTATTACAGCTAAGAAGGCGTTGTTCCTGCAATCTCTTGCGACAGGTATAGCAATACTGGAGATTACAGACACCGCTAAAACAGGTTTCTATGTATGTGCGGTTAATCCGTTTACTGGAGAAACACATGTGTCTAGCCAGCTTGTAACAGCCAGCTATGGCGCATAAGGTTCGCAATGACTATAACAGTCGTAACAGCAGTTGAATCTTATGATTTAACAGAACTAGCTACAGTAAAAGCAGAAATGGGTATCACTGGTTCTACCGATGATACCTTTATTTCTCGTTTAATTACCGTGGCTAGTGACGCTATTACGACTTATTGCAATCGTCAGTTCGCGCTGGCAAGAATAAAAGAAACGATGCAGAGCCAAGGCGGTAAAAACCTTGCGCTATCCTATTTCCCTCTTATAACCCTTCACACATTAAAGTATAAAACTGTAGCAGTTACGGCAGCAGACTATTATGTGGAAAGACTGAACGCAGGTATAATAACCAACATAGATTTTTGGGAAAACACAGACCAGCTTTTTAGCTACGAAGCGGATTATACTTATGGGTACGTCCTGCCCTCGTACACAGCTACATCAACTCTCCCTGCTGCCATAGAACAGGCGGCCATAGATACGGTGCGTGCTATGTATATGCTACGCGCAAGGGACACTACTTTACTGACAGAAGAATTACCCCAAGTCTATAAAGCGGCATACTCCTCAGCGGCAAGCATGGGCGGTGGCGCAGGACTGCCAGCTTACGCCGCCTCCCTCCTTGACCCTTATAGAATCAGGCAGGTACTGAGATGACGGCGCAGACACGCATAAAGACTATATTGGACGCTCAAGGCGAAACAGTTACTTACAGGAGAGTAACTGCTCAATCAAGAAGTGCCACTACACTAAAAAAGACAAACACCCTCACTGACACAACTAGCGTCAATGCACATATCAGACTCTATGAAGCTAAAGAGTTGTCAGGGCTTGTACAAGCAGGGGATAGGCAGATGCGGATAGCAGCTAGCGAGATAACTTTCACTCCTAATAACAATGACAGAGTTACAGTGGGGGGTGTGGATTTCAATGTCGTTTCAGTGGACAGAAGGACGGCTGGAGGCACGAATGCGCTATATATACTCACAATAAGAGGCACACAATGAGCCTCAGTATCGACCTAGATGTAGAGGAGCTGACTAAAAAAAAGTTTAGTAAGCCTGTGAGCGATATATTCAAAAAAGTAGCGAGAACTACTTTCGAGTACATAAAAACTAACTCTAAGAATGTTGCGGGGAACTATGGTTCGCCTGTATTAACTGGAAGATTTTACACTAGCCACAAGGTTTCACTTAATAGTATAGACCGTAGCGTAAGCCCTAAAAACCCTGCGGGGTCTAAAAGACCATACAACCCCCTTCCTATGTCAACAGTGGATAATGTGCTGTCGGGCTGGAAGCTAGGGGACACTTTGTATATAGCCAACTCTCTTGGTTACGCAAGGAAAATAGAATACGAGGGTGCTTCGTGGGCTAAAACACCTGAGGGCGTGTATAGAGTATCTGTAGAGGCAGTAAAAAATAGATTCAAAGGCGGAATAAGTGATGTAGCCTTCACAATAGGGTCGTAATATGCCAGCCGATGACACACTTATTTTTGATTACCATAAGGCTATTATCGACAGATTTACTGCCAATTGGACTACTCTGCCAGCTATACTGGAAAACGATGACGGGGAGGGTTTGACAATATCTTCAGGTTTTGTAAAGATTTCTTTCTTTACAGCCAATTCAGATTTTGCTACAATAAACGCAGGAAATCCTAAGATTCGTACTACAGGCATAGTTATTTTTGAGATATTCACGCCTCAAAACGAAGAAATAGGTGATGGTTTGACTTATGCAGGGCAGATAGCTACTATTTTCAGAGGTAAAACATTTAGCGGAGTGTCTTGTTTCTCCCCTAGAATAGAGAACGGAAAAGAAATTTCATATAGTAAGAGCAAATACTGGATAACTCCCTTGCTTTGTCCTTTCAGATATGATAAGTATATTACAATACTTTAGCAGGAGGCTGAAATGCTTGTTAATTTTTTACAAAATAAAGGTTGTTGCAAGAAAGGGGAAACACACGATATTCCTGATAGCAGCGTATATTCTTTATTGGCGCGAGGCATAGTAGAGAAAGTAGAAAAGAAAGAAATAATCAAAAAAACAACGAAGGAGATTTACAATGTCAGACGCGAATAGAGAGTCAACGGGCTATATAGCCGAGGTAACTTATGGTGTTAATCCAGGAGGTACGAAACAGTTAGTTAATTTCACTAATAACTCACTGGGTGCTACAAACGAAACAAAGAACTCCGCGTTCGTTCGTTCCGATACAAACGTAGCAGGAAACGTACGCACCAGCACGGCTTCAGGTGGGTCTATAGGAATCGAGCTACAGTATGGTGGCTACGATTCTTTCCTAGAAGCAGCAATGCGTGGCACGTTCTCTGCGGGACTAAACGTAACCGCTACTACCATCAGTGCAGCAAGTGCAGATAATTCTTTCAACGATAGCGGTTCAGGGTTAGCTGCGGCTGTAGTAGGACAATGGTTTAAGTCCTCTGGTTTTGCAACCGCTGCAAACAATGGCTATTTTTATGTTGTTTCTAAAACAGCAGCAAAGATTGTTGCTCTCGGGGGTACGTTAGTTAATGAAGCTGCCACCCCTACAGTTACACTCAAAGGCTCTGTTCTTTCCAATTCGACTACAAAGAAATCTTTCACAATAGAAAGAAATTTTCAAGACATAACGCGCTTTTTGCTTTTTACTGGCCAGAGAGTTGGCGATTTTAATCTTAGTTTTGCGACTTCTGATATTGCCAATGGCTCTGTATCTTTCATAGGTCAAGACGGTGCTTCTTCTGGTACTTCAGGGTTCTCTGGTTCTACTGCAGCCGCGACTACGGCTTCAATGAACACTATCAACGATATTAAGAGTATTCTCATTAACAAAGTAGCTTCTACACTTGATTTTACCAGTATAGACTTTTCAATCAACACAAACTCAGAAGCTCTAAAAGCTATTGCTAATCTTAATGCTACTGATGTTCGGCAAGGTTCTATCGGAGTTAGCGGTAATTTGGGAGTTTACTTTGAAGACGCTACCTTCATAGATAAAGTGCTAGCTTTCACAGCTTTGGATTTAGCTTTTGTCACTGAAGATGCTGCGGGTAACGGCTATATCTGGCACTTCCCTACCACGCATATTAATGGAAATGTGGAAAACTCAGGGATTGATACTACGCTAGAAGAAAAGTATAGTTTTGAAACGACTTTAGATAGCACCCTTGGGTACACTATGAGTGTATCTCGATTCGCTGCTTAAAAAGATTGTCTTTTTGAAACAATCAAGCTATTATAAACCCGATAGGATATTCCTATCGGGTTTTTTTAACAAAAAGGATAAAATCATGGAACAGAAAAAGAAGAACGCTAAAACTGCGGAGGTTTTAGTTGAACAGGACGAGAAGTCAATTTTCGACCTATACGAAAGGGATATGGACGCTGAGGAAGATGGACAGTGGGTCTTGTTGTCAAAGGGGAACATCGAAGTAAAAATCCGTTCTCTTTCATCCAAAACGTGTGTTAAAGTTATTCGGAGATTGAAAGAAAAATATCTGAAACTTAATAGGAATGTAGATAACCTACCTGAGAGCCAGCAGTTTTTATATTTTGGTGAGATTGCAGCTTACGGTCTTGTTGTAGATTGGAAAAATGTCAGAGGGAAAAACAGACAGCCCTTAAAGTTTTCTACTGAAGCGGCTTATAAAATTTTCACTAATCCAAGCATGGTAAACTTTGCTATGGAGATTTGCGAAGCTGCTGGACACAAAGAAACCTTCTTAAAACATTGGGACGAGGAGTCGGAAAAAAACTTACTAGAAACCTCCATTGGTTAATTGAGTGGGGGGGTATTCATCCTGAAATATGGGTGTTATTAGAGAAAAGATATAGAGAGGGAAGGTCTTGTAAACCGCTAGAAAGTCGCCCAGAGCGTGTATATGACGATATATACTATGTCTGGGAGGCTTTCTGGATTTTACATAAATCCCGAAACTATGCGCCAGATGGGTCGCCTCTAGGAATATTCTTAACAGAAATTAAAGCGTGGATAGATATATTCGAAATAGAAAATACTTCTTTTTTTGTAAGTACCATAAGTCGTTTAGATTCTATCTATCGGGAGAGTACCAGAAAGAAACAGAAAGAGCAGGAAGATAAAGAAAAGAAGAAGGTAAAAAGTGGCGGATATAGGAATAAGCGTAGGAATTGAGTCGAAAGGCTTACAAGACGGGGAGCAACGTGTTGTTCGCGCTCTTGTCCGTATCCGCCAAGAAGCACAGAAAACTGACATACAAGGACTCGGAAAACTCGATTCTTCAATTAATAGGCTTGCAGCATCTATTAATACTACCAACAGTAAGTTGAACTCTCTCGGCTCTACTGTGGAAAAAACAGGTAAACAAATTAAGACTGCACACGGGTCAACAAGTAAATATGCCGACCTTCTGCTCGCCATGCAAAAATCCACTCGTCTTACAGATGGAGCTTTGGGCGGAGTAGCTACTCGTTTTGAAACTCTTAATTCCGTTGTTCGTTCAGGAGTACCAGGGTTGTTTGCGTGGGTAGCAGGGATTACTCTTTTTTCTGGCGCAATAGCAATAGCGGTGAGAGAAGGCGAGAAGTTCACAAAACTCACCAACCAGTTAAAATTAGTCACTACCTCTACTGCGAATTTAACTGTGGTAACGAAAGAACTATTCAAAATAGCTGTAAACACCCGCAGTACTATTGACGGGACAGTGAATCTCTACGCAAGACTTGCTCGTTCCACTGATGGCGTAGGTATTTCTCAAGGTAAGCTGTTAGTGCTTACAAAGGCTATTAATCAAGCAGTAACTCTCAGCGCGACCACTACTGCCAGTGCAGAAGCTGCGTTGTTCCAGTTTGGACAAGGGTTGTCTTCTAATGCTTTGAGAGGACAGGAATTAAACTCAGTGATGGAACAGACTCCCCGTTTATTAAGGGATATAGTAGATGGTCTTAATGCGACAGGAGTAACTGTAAACGGAAACATAGGTTCTCTCAGAAAACTAGCGGAACAGGGGAAACTCTCTGCCAAAATACTTGCTGATGCTATTGCCAGCCAGGCACAGGTTCTAAGTGATGAGTTCGGTACCGCCACTATCACGATAAACCAAGCTCTGGGAAATTTTAGTACAAGACTTACTGAGCTAATAGGTGGCGCAAGTGCTTCTACGCGCGCTACACGACTCTTAGCACAAGCCATAGATTATTTAGCAAGAAACCTAGACACTATACTAAATGTCGCGTTATTAGGAGTGGCGGCGAGCATGATAGCTTTAACTCCGCTAATGGGGGCTTTAGCGGCGGGGCTAAAAGCTCTTGCGGTAGCCGCCACTATAGCTGAAGCCAACGTAGTTTTTCTCTCTGTAGCATCACAGGGGTTTTTCGCAGCCATTACTGCTTTTGTACTAGCAAATCCGATAGGTATATTAGTATCGGTGATTGGTCTAGCCGCCGCAGGGCTATTAGCGTGGAAAGCAGGTCAGGCTAGTTTCCTAGATTCTTTGAATGACACTAACATAAAAACGCAGGAGTCAATTCTTTTATACCAGCAAGCTAATGCTCTTTCAGGGGAACGTGCGGATGCTTTACGCTCAGAAGCCGATGCTCAAAGAGATAGCACCCTTGCGATGATAGATGGTCTGAGAGAGCTGAAAAGGATAGAGATAGCAGCTACTAGAAACAAGCTCACGCCCCCCTCAGTGGATTGGGCTGAAGCAATAGCTTTTTCGGGCGACATAGGCGGTATGTCAATGTTTGCTACTACAATAGGGCTAACAGAATCAGAGGCAGCAAAACTTACTAAGACATTAAAGGCACAAGAAAATCAGCTAAAAGATTTAGATGATTCGTACCAAACTCTTATCAAAGAAACTGCTCGTGCTAGCGCGGGGATAAAAACTCTTAGTGAAGTAATGGTTGACGCTACAGAGGCGCAAAAAGACTTAGAGAGAATTGTAGAAAGCACCCTTACACCAGAGGAAAAACTACAGAAAAACATAGAATATATAAATAAGATAAAAGAAACTTATAAAGCGGCTCATAAGGAGCTTTCTGCCGTAGAAGAAGAAGCTATGCGGAGATTTATAGCAAACTCTGAAAAGGCAGTAGAGGACTCAAAGAAAAAAGTGGAAGCTATAGTTTCTCCTATGACTAAAGTGCTGGAGGATACAGCCAGCAGCATACGTTCATCTTTCAAAGCTACTTTTAAGGATATTTTTTCAGACGGTACTATTAGTTTCAAAAAACTTACTGACCGAATAAAAGACTTATTTGTAGATATGCTGGCTGATATGGCGGTACTGGCAATTTCAAAGCCCATTATAGTACCTATTATTCAGCACTTGGGCGGATTCTTGGGAGTCCCCCAAGGGGATGTTGCTAATCTTACGAAACAGTTTGGGGGCGGGGATTCAGGTGGTTCTAGCCCCTTGACCAGTGCGTTGGCTAATGGAATCGGAAAATTCGCCAGTACCACCAATTTCTTAGGGAATCTAAGCGGTTTCTCTTATGGCTTGGGTGGCTTCGGAGGGATTCCTGCTGGTGGTTTTGCAGGGGCTACTGGAGTGGCAGGTCTGGGCGGAACAGCTACTGGTGCAGCGGCTACTACTGCGGCAGCTACTTCTGCTGCGTCTATAGCTGCTATTGCACTCCCTATCGCCGTTATAGCAATCCCATTACTGCTATCTGCTTTTAAGAAACAAGGCACTAAAGCCAGTGAGTTTACAGGAACTACCACAGGGGCAGGGTTTACTTTCGGCGTAGGTTCTAAACGGGCGGATACAGAGTTCGCATCAGGACTGGGTAAAGCCCTGAACGGCATTACCAAAGCACTTACTGAGTTGGACATTGATGTTTCAGGCCTAAAAATAAGGGGCGGTTTTAACACTAAACAAGCTGGCGGCGGGTTTTTTGATTTAGGTTTAGCAGGTCAGACAGACGCAGAGGTTGCTAAAAACCGCATACTTTTCAACGCTAAGGACGAAGAAGAAATGTCCTCTGCGCTTGCGAAAATTACGCTAAAAATAGCGCAGATGGGGACTACCATAAATGAGGACATTATTACTGCGTTACAAAATGTTCAAACAGAGGGCAGGAAATTTGAAGAAGTTTTATCCGATTTATCTTTCGCGTCTACTTATAGCAAATTAAGTTTTATACCAGAAGAAATATCTGACCTCGATGCCGCTTTAAGGCAGCTATCCGAAACAACCAAGACTCTCACAGAAAGAGCAACAAGTCTAGGCTTGGACACGGATGTGGTGTCGAAGGCTGCAACAGCCTATACAGATAAATTGAGAACTGATTTTGATGATGCTATCGGGGCAGCCTTATTGCAAATAGAAGACCCTATTGCTGCGGCACTCGCAGAATCCGCTAAGAAAATAGCAAAATTAGTTGCTGATGCCATTCTAATAGGCGGTGACGTATCGCAGATTGAACGCCTAGGAGAGCTGGATAGGCAAAGAATTATTGGGATAAACGCCCCTGCTGGGGGGGATATGGCCGCCCGTAAGGCTGCTTTTGACGAAGCTCTCCTTACCTCTATGTTGGAAGCTGAAGACCCTATTGCTGCGGCACTTAAAGCGTCTATCAAAGAAACTGCAAAGTTAAGAGCAGAGGCAATTCTAGTAGGCGGTAACATACTGTTGGTTGAACGTCTAGGAATGATGGATAGACGAAAAATCATTGAGGACGGCACTAAAGGAATAGTGGAAGCTACTAAACAGCAGATGGACGACTTGAAAAATACTCTTACTGACCGATTGAAAGCTATAAGTACTTTCAGAGATGCTTTAGCTCTCGATAAAACTTTAGGAGGTGTTAACCGCCTAGGCAGGTTACAAGAAGCTACAAGACAATTTGAGGTTATTAAATCTCGTGTTGCTTCTGGAGATGCAACGGCTCTTGCGGATATAGATAAATCCAGCACAGCATACTTAGAGGCTTCTTTAGATTATTTTGGTCAGACTAGCGAATATTTATCCAACTTAGACGCAGTTAAAAATCTTCTTAAAGACGCAGAGGGCTTGGCAAAACAGGATTTTGATGTAGTTACTTTACAACTCGTGGAGGCTCAGAAACAAACCGGTTTACTGAGTAAAATAGCCGAACAGCTTAACGCCTCTGCATTGGAGGAGGCTTTCGCCTCTGCGGGGGTTAAAACTGGGCAGACGCTAAGACAGGGGGAGGCTGTTGACTCTTTAAGAGGCAAGATAAATACACTGAATAAGCTCCCAGAAGAAACAGTACGAAAATTAAAAGTGCTTGCTTCGGGCGGAGAGTTTGATTTTAGTTCCTCCTCTCAGTCTTTTGCTGGTTTCGTTAAAACAGGGCATAGGGCAGCAGGAAGTACTTTTTTAGATTTATTACGGGCGCAAGGCGTATCTGAAGAAGATGTAACAAAACAATCTAAATTTTTCGGTTTTGCCAGCGGTACAGGGAACAGCACGTTTAGCGGCTCTGCGTTAGTCGGCGAGAGAGGTGCGGAGCTTGTTAATTTTGGCAGACCGGCGCAGATAATCAACGCAAACGGCACATCCTCGCTGATGGCTGTGGGAGATTTAGCAGGTGATTTCAAAGCCTATAGGTCACAATCTGCTCAAGAAACTATATTCTTAGGGGAGAAACTAGAAGATTTAACTCAGATAATGGTAAAAATAGCAGACGATTTAGCGGTCGCATCTAGGTCGGGGCAAGCTGGATAATGGTTATAACTAATCAATTTCTCATAGAGTTTGATACTTATGACAGTGTGACTGCGAGTGTCATAGTTGAAAGGTTCTGCACAGGCACTAAATATATCACAAAGAGAACAGAAACACCCTCCTTAGCTAAGTATCTCCCTTTGATAAAAGACGCTGGTGCAATAGAACAGTATCTTTTTGGTAAATCTCGTACAACAGGGATTACTGTAAGTGCCGCAGGAAAGATTGACCTGAATAATGCAAGTAGGCTGTTAGACTATTTGGAAGATAGAGGGGTTGATGGACGTGCTATAACAATCAGAGAAAAAACAGGTTCGGAATACCCCGCAGATTTTCCTGTCAGATTTTTAGGAACTATAGAAGCTATTTCTTTTTCTGACAGGACAATTTCGCTAGATATAAAAAGCATAATATACGATGTAAAACAGGAAGTTTATCAGCCTATAAAATACGCAGGTACAAACAATGGTTCTTCTATTTATGAGGAAGGTACTGCTGATTTACAAGGTACTCCTAAACCAAAAGTATTAGGGGATTGCTCTAATGCTAACATGCCGATGTTTCTAGTGGATAGAGCCAATGAGATTTACCAACTTAGCTCCGACCCCATAGATACTATAAATACTGTTTATGTTGGCAGGGCGGTTATAACGGCAGGAACGGCTTTTACTACTAGAGCGGCTTTCATTGCTTCTGTGACAGCTACTCCCCCTACCGCAGGGACTTATGACTATTATCTAGGCGATAGGACAGCGGCGGAAGGCAGTAATAACAGGGGTTGCTATATTGCTTTTGGTACTACTCCTAATTTACAGCCTACTTTTAACGCTACCGAAGGCTGGAAGAATCTTGCCCTGTATTCAGAGGACTACACCAACGCAGCGTGGATAAAATCTAACGTCACGGTTACTACAAACACCGACACAGCACCGAACGGTCTTGTAGTTGCTGACACGTTTACAGCGACAGCAGCTAACGGCACAGTGCTGCAAACTGTCACCATAGCCTCTGCATCTTACGAGTATTCTGTTTGGCTCAAACGGAAAACCGGTACTGGTGCTGTGGCCATTACAGTAAATGGCGGCACAACATGGGAAACTAAAACTCTTACTACGTCCTACCAGCGATTTTATGTTACGCCTGTTACTACTGCCAATCCTCAATTCGGTATTAGAATAACCACAAGCGGTGATGCGGTGTATGCTTTCGGAAGCCAAACAGAGAAGTTTTCAGTCCCTAGCGGCTATGTGGCGACAACTTCAGCAGCAGCGTACAACCATTCAGCAATGAATAACCTGTGGAAAGTAATGAATCTAAGAGGGTTCGCCTTAGATGCAGATAGTGTAGCCGCTACAAATGCGGTAAACTCTAGTCCTACTGGGGTTTTTGTAAACGCTGAAACGCAGATAGGGGCTGTCATGGACTTTCTTGCGGATAGCATAAAAGCCTATGTTTCGGATAACGTTGAAGGTGATTTTATTTGCGGTGTTTTCAAAGTTCCCACTTCAGGTGAAATAGTAAGGATTTTTGATTCCCGAATCTTATTGGGTGCGCCTAAAATAAGCAAAATAAGGCAACAGGATTTGGACAGAGGTATCCCCCTCTATAGGGCGATAATCAATTACAATAGAAACTATACTGTGATGAATGAATCTCAAATTGTGGGGGCATCTTCAGGAGATATCCCTTTTGTAAGTCAGGATTGGCGTTCTGTAGTAGATGAAACCGCCAGCACTCTGACCAAGCATCTCAATGCAGGAGAAAGAACAATAGATACTGCTTTGACTGTAAAAGCCGATGCTATAACAAGAGCGGTTTTCGAGTCAACTCTATATAACCAGATACGCCTTATTGTGGAAATACGAGTTCCTTATGCTTTTGGTTTTGACATAGACCGTAATGATGTGATACAAGTAGAGAATCGGATTTACCGAATAATCGGTAAGTTTCTCAAGTTTCCTTCGGTTGATAACAGGCTTTCTACAAACGCCATTGTTTTACAAGGCTGGGGAGGGGTGGTAGTATAATGGGCAATCTTTTAATCTGCGCTCCTAACTTCATAGAAGATACTGTTGACGTAGCCACGCTAGGTGGTGGTAATTGGGAGAATAGCTACCCTGTTTCCAATCTAGGTGCAGAGTTCTTTGTTGACAATACTATTTCTATAGACGCTACAACAACCAGCACAAAATGGGAAGTTGACTTCGGCTATAACAGAGATTTGAAGTTCATAGGTATTCCTGATAGTAACGTAAGCCAGAACGCCACAATTCGTGTAGAGGGTTCTGCTACGTCTGCTTGGGAGGGGCTGCTTATCAATGGTGTTAATAGCATAGGGGTTACAACACTGAACATCAAAGCAGGAGCGACCGCTGTTACTATAGCTGCTGGACAAATTTTTACTATAGCAGGCGATACAGAGGTCTATCAGGTAGTAACAGGGACATCTCTTTCCGCTACGGTCACAGGAAGCATCGTGATTAAAAGAGATACTAACGGCACTCCTACAGGGCTAGTTGTTGCTACCGTAGGTAATGAAGTGGTTACTTGTCACTCAGGGGATTACACAACGCCTGTTTTTGACACAACGGCGGAGGACTACTTTCAAGCCACCATACCTGTGGGGACAGCGACATGGGGTTCTTCTGGTGTTTGGGACGGTAAGCCGGGGGACGGCTTTTATACTCGAATGAACTTCCCCAGACAATATGTAAAGATATTAGCCAGTGTGTATCTTATACAATACGTCAGGTTATCTATAGTTGATACAGGTAATGCCGCTGGCTATATAACGCTTGATGCGCTGTACTTAACCTCTGTTTACCAGCCGTTCTATAATATGCGCTATGGCGTGACTTTTTCTTCTCGCAGCAATACATCACAAGAAAGCTCTGCGGGAGGCGCAACAGCCTTCAATACAGAGCGGCAGACACGCGCAATATCTCTTGAACTAGGGGATATACCCGTAGAAGAAGCATTTTCCAGTATTTTTGATATAACAAGACAACTGGACATTTCAGGAAATCTGTTTATTATCTATGATGACGAGGACACTTTCCTATTAACCCGTAGGTCTTTTGCGGCTAGATTTGAAAACTCCCCCGTTTTAACAACTACTTTTTTTGATGGTGTGGACGTTCCTATAAATATAATAGAGAGATTAGCCTGATGGTCACATATACTTTTAACGGCATTACTTATGATGAAGCAGATTTAACAGGGGCTACTGGTCGTGGATATAATGCTCAAGTTACTACAGGTACTGGTCTAGCCAGTACACCAAGATACATTGCGCCTATGATAGATGCTCTGGCGGATTTGGCTAACGGGCATAAAACCACCAGCACAAGCTCTGTTCTGGTCGGTACAGGTGCTAAGACCTTTGTGTTAGCGGAGGATATACCTCTGGTAGCAGGGGAAACCGTATATGTGCTGGATACAGCAGCACCCACAACCAATACGCTATTCGGTACGGTAACTACATGGACACCAGCAACTAACACGGCTGTAATAAATGTTGCGGTTGCTGCGGGTTCAGGTACTATAGCTAGTTGGAGCTTCATAGGTAAAGTGGGACTTAGAGGTGCTACAGGTGCTACAGGTGGCGGGTTAGCTAATGTTGTTGAAGATACTACGCCTCAACTAGGCGGTAACTTAGACCTAAATGGATTTGAAATAACAGGCTTGGAAGCGCAGAGCATACTAGCTGCACAAATATACAGTTAAAAACAGGGGGTATTGATGACTACTTTTTCAAAATTAAAATTAAGTGGTTCTACAGACGGAAAACAAATAAAAGTTGTACCTACGGCAACGGCGGGTACTCTTATACACACAGCGCATGCTTCGGCTTTGGACGAAATATGGCTCTGGGTCGATAGTTCCCACAATGCTTCAGTATTGCTAACTATTGAGTATGGCGGGGTAACAGACCCAGACACTATTATAGAACTTAACGTACCTGCGTTAGGTACTGCTTCTACAGACGGGCTAAAACTGATAGTCCCTGGACTATTACTCACTAACAGCTTAGTCGTCAGGGCTTTTGCATCAGTAGCGAACGTATTAAAAATCTCAGGATTTGTAAATAGGATAGCATAATGTCTGGTATTTTTGGAAGACGTGTATTTGACCAGGGGGCAAGACAGATTGCTGGTCTTGGTGGTGGACAATTCATAAAAAGCATACAGCACGCCACCATAACAACTACAGGTACTACAGATACGGGGACA
>Ga0154777_1012_pt1 | contig 20258 bp, 17 predicted proteins | sample Rifle2008BG16ft_FD_105785 | JGI IMG/M metagenome (GOLD analysis project Ga0154777, IMG submission 105785) | Chloroflexi bacterium RBG_16_47_49 | reverse complement strand
ATTGATGCTCCAGGAACTGCAGATATCATCGAAAATGGAAAAACCGGTTTGGTCTCATCCGATGATATAGCGGTTTTTACTGTAAAACTTGTCTTGCTCTCAACGGAGCACGAGGTCCGAAAAAGGATGGGGATTCTGGCACGGCAAGCATCAAAAAAATATGATATTCAGACAACGACGGATATTCTATTTCAACATTACCAAAGACTCGTCGATGCAGCCGAACGACACAATAAAGGTGCCCGTTATAAGGTTACCCGCTTTTTGGATAAATATCAATGAAATCGGGTCACCGCCAATCCATTGGTCATATCGGTGAATCGATAGCTGCAACATTCCTTAAAAATCAAGGTTATACCATCTTAGAGATGAATCACCGGACGCCGTATGGAGAGATTGATTTAATCACCCAGTTGGGTAATGTGATTGTCTTTGTGGAGGTTAAAACACGGGCAAGCCGCTCATTGGGCCCTCCTGAAATATCGATTACCCAGAGAAAAGCTGAACACATGCGCTGTGCAGCTGAATACTACATCCAGCAGCATCCTGAGCTGCACAATGACTGGCGTATCGATGCATTATCCATTCTCTTGCATGCAGGTGAAACCCCGCCATCAATCGACCACTTTGAAAATGTCATCAACTGAATATACGACTGGATACACTGCCAGGAGTAATCCAGTCAGTTTAGTTCCCCTTGTTGTAATCCTCGGTCCGACAGGTGGGGGAAAATCCGACCTGGCGATACAACTCGCTGAACGATTTAGTGGGGAGATCGTATCAGCTGACTCAAGGCTATTTTATCGTGGCATGGATATCGGTACTGCTAAACCAACTGCAGCGGACCTCTTGCGTGTACCTCATCATTTAATAGATATTGCTGACCCGGATGAGATATGGAGCCTGGGATTATTCCAGAGAGAAGCGAATATTGCGATCCAGAAAATTTTCGCGAAGCACCATCTGCCATTCCTGGTAGGAGGGACGGGTCAATTTGTGCATTCGATTATCGAAGGCTGGAGTATCCCCGCTGTTGAACCGGATCACCGTATGAGGGAAGTCCTTTCACAATGGGCTAAAAACATCGGACATGGTGAGTTACATAAAAAGCTTCGGTTACTTGACCCACAAGCTGCCAGCGATATCGATTCTTTGAATGAACGCCGAACGATTCGGGCATTGGAAGTGATTTTATCAACCGGGCGGCGTTTTTCAGACCAAAAATTACGCGGGCATATGCTTTTTAACCCCTTATTACTGGGACTGACCTGCCCGAGACCTGAGCTCTATCGGCGAATTGATGAGCGGATTGCAAAGATGGTTACATCTGGATTCATCGCAGAAGTCAAAAGATTATTGGAACACGGCTACGATCCAGACCTACCAACTCTTTCTGCAATTGGTTATGGTGAGATTGTCGCATATATTCAGGGTAAGATTAGTCTGGATGAAGCAATTATCCTGATGAAACGCCGGACGAGGATATTTGTCAGGCGACAAGCAAACTGGTTTAAAGATACTGACCCTCAGATACATTGGTTTCAGTCAGGTATCTCGACTGTGGATGATATGGGGGAACTGATTAGAGAATGGTTGATAAAACTTAAATTGGACTAATCATCCCAATATACCCCCAGGAATCCTATGGATTCATCGGTTTTCTGATTGACATTCGCCTCAGAAAATTCTATACTAATAATAACGAATCAACTACCATTCGCCCTAAGGAGGATAAAAATGGAAGACCGTCCGTGGTTTAAGCTCTATGATAAAGGGGTACCCCAGCACATAGATTACCCCCCTATTCCACTGTTTGGCTTGCTTGAAGAGTCTGCTCGAAAATACCCCGATAGTCCGTGTACAATTTTCAAAGGAGCAAAAATAACTTATCGGGAAATGAATGAGCTCACCGATCAATTGGCAGCAGGAATTGCTGAACTTGGGATAAAAAAGGGTGACCGGGTGGGGATTTTTATGCCCAATACACCCCAATTTGTGCTCACATTCTTCGCCATCTTAAAAGCTGGTGGGGTCGTGGTGTCGATTAACCCACTCTATAGTGCCAGGGAGATCATACACCAGGTGAACGATGCCGGGATTGAAGTCATGCTCGTCATGAGCAACTTCTACAAGCTCGTAAAACAAGCCCAGCCCAGTACAAAAATCAAGAAAATCGTCGTTTCCAACATTAAAGAGTATCTACCCCCTCTATTGGCAATATTGTTTGGTCTGGCAAAGGAGAAAAAAGGTGGCTTCAGGGTTGAGTTAGCCGCAGGAGATATATGGTTTAAGGATCTAATCGCCCGGCATAAACCCGAGGAATCCCCCAAACTTGATCTCGGACCTGAAGATGTAGCGATCTTCCAATACAGTGGTGGCACCACAGGAATTTCCAAAGGCGCGATCGCATTGCATCGCAACCTGGTGGCGAACGCATTGCAGGTTAGAAGTTGGATCCCGAATGCGGTGGATGGGAAAGAAGTTGTTCTCATGGCGATCCCACTCTTCCATGTATATGGGATGGTGGCAGGCATGTTATTTGCCATCCGAAGCGGTGCAGCGATGGTCATGATCCCCAACCCACGTGATATCACTGATGTTCTCACTAGCATCCAAAAGTATAAAGCCTCCATATTCCCAGGGGTTCCCACCCAATACAACGCCATCAACAATAATCCGGATGTCAAGGCTGGAAAATACGACCTCCGCTCAATCAAAGGATGCATCTCCGGGTCTGCTCCGTTGATGAGGGAAACCAAAGAGAAATTCGAAGCATTGACCGGTGGAAAACTCGTAGAGGGATACGGACTATCCGAAGCCCCTACTGCAACTCACTGTAATCCTTTGTACGGGGATGTACGGACCGGTTCGATTGGCTTACCCTTGCCAGACGTAGATTGCCGAATTGTTAGCCTGGATGATGGCATCACCACGCTTAATTCGGGTGAAGTCGGGGAATTATGTATTCAAGGACCCCAGGTGATGAAAGGTTATCACAATATGCCCACAGAGACAGCCAACACCTTGCGGGATGGGTGGTTGTATACAGGCGATATCGCGAAAACCGACGATGATGGGTATTTTTATATTGTCGACCGCAAGAAAGAATTGATCAAACCTGGTGGGTATCAAGTCTGGCCGCGTGAAGTTGAGGAAGTCATTTCCTCATATTCAAAAGTACTGGAAGTCGGTGTAGCTGGGGTGTTAGACGCGTATCGAGGCGAAACCGTCAAAGCCTGGGTCGTAATGAAACCAGGTGAGACCGCCACTCAGGAAGAAATCCGTGAATATTGTAAGAAGAATATGGCTCCATTTAAGGTTCCAACTGAAGTTGAATTCAGGACTGAATTGCCAAAAACTACAGTTGGAAAAGTTTTACGCCGTGAGCTGGTCAGGGAACACATGGAAAAGATAGCTGGAAAGAATTAACATCCATATAAATCAATATATATAAAAAATCGTCGGAGGGAATCTACTATCCTCCGACGATTTTTATACTTAAATTACTAGTCGAGAGACAATTTTTCAATGAATATATTAAGCAATTCTGGCTTAGCTAAATGGATATGCAAGACGCGTCGATACTGGGCTTCGAGGGCTTCCAGGTCACCCAGAGCTTGACCATGCTCCAGTGTTCCAAAGCTAAGGTTTTGTTGTGGGATTTCTACATCCTGAACAGGGTCGGAAGTAATTACCAGGAATAACCCATTATTCGCCCCGCCTTTGTGAAGCTGCCCGGTGGAATGAAGGAAGCGTGGACCAAAACCAACCGTCGTTGCCAGTTTGGTTTTTGACCTGATCCAGGTGCGTAATTTCTGCAAAGATGCTTCCACTTTCTTATTCCGCGAAAGGTAAGCATTGATGGCGACATAATCTCCTGGTTCACCTGATTCGATAAATTTACCTACCTGATACGGCAAGTCCATGCCATCTACGAAGTTTTTTCCATATAAGTAAATACCATCTTCTACCAACACGGGCTTGCTCTCAGGATATTCATGGTGGGTCTGGTAATGGGATATTTTGGCGACCGTTCGATTCTTGCTATCCTGAACATCCGGTTGGTCAAAAGGATTGACGCCGATTATGGAACATGCGGTGGCAATGGCAATTTCCCATTTATAAAACTCAGCCGCGCTGGTCAGATTCTCCTCAATATCCTGGGTCAGGACGGGCTGTCCGGCTTTTCGAAGTAGCTTTACCTTTTCATCAAATTTGGCACTGCGGCGCAGATAAATAAATAGCCTATCATTTCCGTATAAATCAGGGGTGGCAGGTGGTTCTCCATGAATGGGCACGATCCCTTTTCCTTGTTTGCCGCTACTCTCAGCGATAAGTTGCTCCAACCAGGCTCCAAAAGGGGCTACTTCTGGATCTGCAATCAATGTCAGCTTATCTCTACCTTGACAGAATGCTTCCCCAAGTACTACTCCCAAAACAATGCCTGTATTGCGACCCAAGGGTTGGTCCGGACCGCACTCGAGTGCCATCCAGGAAGCACAATTGAGGAATCCTTCCACATCAATGCCCATCAGAGCAGCTGGAACCAAGCCAAAAGCAGTCAGAGCAGAATATCTTCCACCTACATTCGGATCCGCCAGGAAAATCTTGCGGAAGTTCCGTTCGAATGCCATTTTTTCCAACGATGTACCCGGGTCAGTGATGGCAATAAAATGATCACTGGCTTCGACTCCCACCGAATGATGAGCGCGATCCCAAAAATAATTAAACATGGCGTTGATTTCAGCTGTCCCACCTGACTTGCTGGAGACAATGAACAATGTTTTCGAGATGGGATTCTTCTGAGCCGCGCGCAATACCTGAGCTGGGTCGGTGGAATCCAGAATGGTTAACTTCAATCCAGAAATCGCATCGCCAAAGATCAAACTTATCACCTCAGCTGCTAAAGAGGAGCCACCCATGCCCAAAAGAAGTGCATGGGTGTATCCAGCTTGTTGAACCTCCGAGACCAACTTTTTCAATCCGGGCAGTAATGCCCGACTCGAGGAAGGCAATCCCAACCAACCCATCCGATTCCGTACCTCTTCCTTTCCGACAGGATCACTGGTCCAAAGAGACGCATCTTTCGAATAGAATCGCTTCGAAAAATTATCTACTTGCAAGTTGGATACGCGTATGGATATTGAATTTGCGAGTGGACCCAACTCAAGCAATGCATTTTCCCTTCTTTCCTTCACCGAAGCGAGCAAAGAATCATAGGAGACTGAAAAGGCTTGCACCCCTTCTTCTTCAAGCTCTTGAGTCACTTTCTGCATGGATATTCCCACAGTTTCGAGGTCAGAAAAATCCTTCTTTGCTGCATCAAGGTCTTTATCAATTGTTTGCTGAACTTTCCCATGATCCCGAAATGCAACCAATGTTTGCGGTGGGACAGTATTAACGGTATGGGCACCGATCAATTCGTCCACATACATCGTATCGGGATAGGCAGGGCTTTTTGTGCTCGTTGAGGCCCATAAAGGTCGCTGCAACTTAGCTCCTTTTGACTGTAACCTGGTAAATCGTTCACTCTGAAAGACTTTTTGAAATTCCTGATATGCCAGGCGAGCATTGGCAATGGCAATTTTCCCTAAGAGTGATTTGGCTTTTTGAGCATCCCGTCCAGCTGCCTGGATAATTGGTTGAAGATATTTTTCAACTTTCGAATCAATCCGTGAGACAAAGAAAGATGCTACTGAATTGATCTGATCGATCGGTTTTCCTTCTTTAACTCGATCCTCAAGACCAGATAGATAAGCCTCCATCACTTCTAGGTAACGGTTTATCGAGAAAATCAAAGTAATATTGATATTGATCCCCGCTGTGATGGATTGGCGTATTGCAAGTAGTCCAGGCTTGGTGGCTGGTATCTTGATCATCACATTGGGGCGTTTTACGATATCCCATAATCGTTGAGCTTCTGCGATGGTCTTTTCTGTGTCATAAGCCAGGTCAGGTCTGACTTCAAGGCTTACAAACCCATCTCCACCATGCGTCCTGTCAAACAATGGCCTTAATAAATCTGCGACTCTCCCAATATCTTCAATCATCAATTGTTCCAGGATCGTTTTATCGGAGTAACCAGCCCATGCCATGGGGATCAAAGCCGAATCATAATCTTTGGATTTAGCAATCGCGAGATTGAAGATGCTTGGATTGGAAGTTAATCCCCTGATATCGCCTTGATTTATCATCCTGGCTAAATCACCATTTTCCAATATCCGGCGTTCCATGTAATCGTACCAAAGAGACTGACCTAGGTCAGTCAGTTGCGAAATTTTTGATGACATATTGCCTCTCTGTCTTTTTATTTACTACTATTTTCCAACGCATAAATTTTATTCACTCGTCTGACATGGCGTTCTTCATTCGATGAAAACTGTGCTGATAAAAATGCCTGAACTAATTCCTTTGCCAATTCTCCTCCAACAACCCGTGCACCCAGGCATAAGACATTCATATTGTCGTGTTGTACCCCTTGGTGAGCTGAGTAAGTATCATGGCAAACAGCCGCATAAATCCCTCTGATTTTGTTGGCGGCGATGCATGCCCCCACACCTGATCCACAAATCAGGATCCCTCGTTCTGCCTGACCGCTGGTGATTGCCCGACCTAATTTCTCTGCATAGTCAGGGTAATCGACACTATCCGTGTTATCCGTTCCAAGATCCACCATATTATGTCCTGAGATCGTGACATATTCTTTGATGATGTTTTTTAGAGTAAAACCTCCATGATCACAAGCAAGTGCGATTTGCATATTATTCTCCGGGTTGATTTTCGTCCTGTGATACCTCAGATTTGCTCGACATGGTTTACATATATTTCCTGGCCAGCATCTGGTGCGTACAATGGATAACATTATCCACTGTCAATCCATAATTTTCAAAAATGATCTTATAGGGTGCCGATGCACCGTACCGTTCTACCGAAATACTTTCCCCTGAATCACCCACCCAGCGTTCCCAGCCCTGTGATACCCCTGCTTCTACTGACAGACGAGATTTTATCGTAGGTGGAAGCACCAGATTTCGATAGGTTTCGTCTTGAGTTTCGAATAATTCCCAACTCGGGAAGGAAACAAGGCGCACATTCACTCCCTCACTGGCTAAGCGTACCCCGGCCTCAGTGATCAGACACACCTCAGATCCAGACGCCATCAGGATAAGCTCCGGTTCAGAATCACCAATATCAGCTAAAACATATGCCCCTCTACCTAGTCCATCGGCAGGTGCGTAAATCGAACGGTCCAATACTGGAATTGTCTGACGAGTTAAAATCAGTGCAGTCGGGCCATCGCGGCGTGAAATTGCAATCTTCCAGGCTTCAGTTACTTCGTTTGCATCAGCCGGGCGGATGACCACCAGATTCGGGATTGCCCGGAGTGCTGCCAGATGTTCCACAGGTTGGTGCGTAGGTCCATCCTCCCCCAATCCGATACTATCGTGTGTGTATATCCATATGCTGGGGTAATGAGAAAGCGCCGAAAGTCTCACGGCAGGTCGCATATAATCTGAGAAGATTAAAAATGTGCCACCGTATGGAATGACTCCACCATGAACCGCCATCCCATTGATGATCGAACCCATCCCATGCTCACGCACCCCGAAATGGAAATTTCGCCCCTCTGGTGTGTGCTTTTGAAAATCTGGGATATCTTTGATCCAGGTATTATTGGATGGGGTCAGGTCGGCAGAGCCACCCATTAATTCTGGCAAGCGACCAGCCAGTATATTAATGACTTTTCCAGAAGCTGCCCGCGTTGCCATCCCTTTTGTATCGGCAGGGAAGGCTGGCAAATCGCTATCCCAATTTACCGGCAACTCACCCATCAGTCGTCTTTCCAGCTCGGTATCCAGTTGAGGGTATTCAGCCAGATAGGCTCTGAGCTTTTTACGCCACGAAGTCTCAGCTTTTTCTCCTTTTTTGACCGCTTTTCTGAATAAAGCCAGCACATCCTCAGGCACGAAGAATTTGGGTTCGATCGGCCATTTTAGCTTTTCCTTGGCTCCATCCAATTCATCCTGACCCGGCGCCTCTCCATGAGCTTTGGCAGTGTCCTGGCGTGTGGGCAAGCCATAACCGATGTGGGTACGGCAAACTATTAATGAAGGGCGAGGATCCTTCTTTGCCCGGGAAATCGCCGAATCGACTGCATCCAGGTCATTCCCATCGGATACTTTTTGCACATGCCAGCCATACGCTTCGAAGCGGGTAGCCCGATCTTCGGTGAAAGCCATATCTGTACTTCCATCGATCGAGATGCGGTTATCGTCATATAAATAGATGATCTTCCCCAATCCGAGATGACCTGCCAGCGAGGCTGCTTCGGAGGATACTCCTTCCATTAAATCTCCATCGGTGACAATTCCGTAAATAAAATGATTGATTACCTCAAATCCAGGTCGGTTAAATTCAGCTGCCAGATGAGCCTCAGCAATTGCCATACCTATGCCGTTGGCAAAGCCTTGTCCGAGTGGTCCGGTGGTCACCTCGACCCCGGGTGTCAGGCGATATTCGGGATGGCCAGGTGTCTGACTGCCCCACTGCCGAAAATTCATAATCTGTTCCAGCGGGAGGTCAAAACCGGTTAAATATAATAAGGAATACAGGAGTGCAGAGCCATGTCCACCTGATAGGATAAACCGATCCCTCCCTGGCCAATCAGGATTACGAGGATTGAACCTCAGGTGCCGTGTCCATAATGCATATGCCATGGCAGCTGCCCCCATTGGTAAGCCAGGGTGACCTGAATTCGCTTTTTGAACTGCATCCGCAGCTAAAAATCGGATCGTATTGATTGCCCTGTCTTCCAAATCCATGGATATTTTCATACCATCCTCCCGAGCATAAGATTGGTTTATTTTACCTCGTAAGCCTATGAATCTCGACTGAAACCTATGCCCTTAATAAATGATTAAGCTCACGAACCAGAGTTTGCCTGTGATTATTATCACTATATTTGCATGTTATATACCACTAGTGAAGTTGACTTTACTATCCGATAATATATTAATGACCTTCTTTGTATACTTGTATTATAGGTTATTCGCCCTATTATTTAGTGTGTTAAAACCATTATTACACTGTTTATCCAGTGAAAATCAAGTATAACGATCAGCAATGTGTTTCATTAACGATTATGGGTTTATAACGGAAATTTAACAAGGAAGCGTTAGATCCAATCTTCCCAAAATATGAACCGGAGGTGAATTGATGGTTACAACGGCAATCCCCCATAATCCATCTTTTAGCGAGACTTTTATATCAAGTCTATATAAAGGGGAAAATGGTGAACGGTTTCGATCTTGCTTACAATGTGGCTCTTGTAGTGGCGTGTGTCCGTTTGGTTCTCTGATGGACTACCCACCAGGTAGGATGATTGCGGGTTTACGTGCGGACGAGTTCGATCTTGTGATGGAAACCGATACTGTCTGGATGTGTGTATCCTGCTATGCTTGCGCACAGATCTGTCCCTCAAAAATCCCGATAACTGCTGGATTGATGACACGGACTAAAGAAGAATTGGTACTGGCCGGCAATGTTCCTTCCGAATTACAACATGCGCTGGAAAATTCCCAACGTTATGGCAATCCAATGGGCGAATCGCCTCGCAAACGAGCTGATTGGATCACAGGAATACAACCCCAGGTAACTATTCTCGGAAAGGAAAGACGTCCTGTAGATGTATTGTGGTTTGTTGGTGATTACCCATCCTATCATCCGCGTGTTCAAATTGTCGCAAAAGCATTAGCAAAAATCTTAAATACCCTGGGGATTAACTTCGGAATACTTGGACCCGAAGAAAATACGGATGGGGATACTCAGCGTCTGGCTGGTGAGCGTGGGTTATTTGAAATGCTTGCCGAGAAAAATGGACGAATATTCAACAAGTATCAGTTTGAAAGAATTATCACATCCGATCCTCATGCTTATAACGCTTTAAAAAATGAATATCCTGCCATCGGTATTTCCTACCCAGTTCAACACTCCACTCAATTCCTAGCAGAACGAATCGATCAACTTAAACCATTGCTTAAACAGGAAGTACCAGCAGCGGTTACGTATCATGATCCATGCTATCTAGGGCGTGTAAATGGGATATTTGATGAACCGCGTATGTTGCTGGAAGCCATACCCGGAGTAAAACTAGTTGAGATGGCACACAATCATGCCTCCAGCCTATGTTGTGGTGGTGGCGGTGGTGGAATGTGGCTGGATGGCTTCCAGTGGGAAAAAGCTCACGCACGTTTATCTGAATGGCGCATACAAGAGGCAGTAGATATTGGCGCGAATATCCTGGCAGTGGCTTGTCCATATGAGCCACCGCGTTTCGAAGATGCAATAAAAATGACACAGCAAGCTGGGAAATTGGTGGTTAAAGATATCGTCGAGCTACTTGCCGATGCTCTAGGTTAATATGGGAGGAAGATGATCATGAACATAATCGTTCCGGTTAAACTTGTACCTGATCTTGTCGAAGAGCTTACGATTGATGCTAGTGGTACCGCATTAGACACTGCTTGGCTACGTATGATCATCAATGAGTTTGACGACCATGCCATCGAACAAGCTATTCTAATAAAAGAACGTACTGGTGCCCATGTGACAGTACTTTCAACCAATGTTGAGGGGGTCGATGATCTTCTGTTTACTGCAGCTGCGAAAGGCGCTGATAGATTAATTAAACTTAACGGCGATTTCGAAGGCGGTGTAAATAATCACGCGTTGGCGCGCGCCATAACCGATATCGTCAAAGGACTCCAGCCAGACCTGGTACTGACAGGAGTACAGGCTCATAACGATCTAGACGGACAAATCGGGCCATTACTGGCTGGTTACCTAGAGATGCCTTATGTTGGCTGTGTTTCTGGCTTCACTATGAATAATGGTCAGGTTATAGCTCGTAAGGAGTACCCAGGTGGGTTATTAGCTGAGATGGCAGTTAGGCTCCCCGCTGTGCTGGGTATCCAGGCTGCCGAACAACCTCCACGGTATGTAGCTATTAGCAAGATTCGACAGATAATGAAGTCCACCATTATCGAGGAACAAGCAATCGCAACTTTGGACTCTGAAGGAGGACCGACTATCGGACGCATGTTCAAGCCAGAAGTCAGCGAATACGCAATTATGATCGAAGGTGACATTAATGAAATCTGCACCAAGCTTATTGAGGTTTTCAAAGAAGCTGGTGTTTTATAAGAGGAGGCTTCCATGAGTCAGGACATTTATATCGTCATTGAGCATCTGCGCGGTCAGGTTGCTGAAATTTCTTATGTAATGCTAGCCGCAGGGCACGAACTGGCAAAAGGAACAGGTGGGAAAGTGGTCGCCGTGTTGCTCGGCCACAATTTGTCAGGATTATCCAGTAACCTGGCTGCCAGCCATGTGTTATACCTCGACCATCCGGCATTAGTTGATTTTACTTCAGACGCCTATCACAACGCATTGACAATCTTGATCAATGAGAACAACCCGCGCATAGTGATGTTCGGTCATACTTCTATTGGGATGGATGTGGCCAGCGGGTTATCAGCCCGGATGGGGTTGCCCTTAGTGAGTCAATGCCGCGAAGTTCACGTAGATGGTGGCACACTCAAATTCGTCAGCCAAGCCTGCGGTGGCAAGATCATGGCTGAAGGTGAATTGCCTGCCCCTATGTCTTTGGTTACCATGGTTCCCGGTGGTTTAAAACCTGAGCTGGGTCAGAGTGAACAACCGCCTGAAGTGATCCGGATGCCGGTAGTAGAGCTTGAGGGCATTCGTATTACCTTGAAAGATTACATCGAACCAGAGATTGGTGATGTAGATATTGCCAAAGAATCGGTTCTGGTTTCTATTGGGCGTGGTATTCAGAACAAAGACAATATCGAATTAGCCCAGGATTTGGCAACAGCATTGGGCGGAGTAGTAAGTTCATCTCGTCCGGTGGTGGATCAAGGTTGGTTGCCATCTACGCGCTTGGTAGGCAAGTCGGGAAAATCCGTCAAACCGAAAATATATCTTGCTCTTGGCATTAGCGGAGCCCCAGAACATACTGAAGCCATCACTGGTAGCAATATGATTGTTGCCATAAATACTGATCCTGTCGCTCCGATCTTCTCTCTGGCAAAGTATGGCGCAGTGGTGGATATGTTTGATTTGTTACCAATGCTGACTGAACAGGTACGGAAAGTTAAAGAATCCTAAAAACAAGGGATATATGATCTGGCGTTATATTCACTCGAGGTGGCGTATGAAATTTTCACGTAAAGTTTTTTTTATTTGTCTGACCATGCTTATACTAACAACAGTATTACTCACTACTTTGTATACTCAAGGAAGAGCGCATCAGTTAGCAATCTCCTCCGACACGCCAACTTCCCCCGATTGGGGCTTGGCTGATGTTGATCTTTCAGCGAAAAATCCCGTCGTCACTCCCCCTCCACCCACGGAAGATACTTGTTTGAGTTGCCATATTTTAGGTCAAAACAAAAGTTTGTGGACACCTCTTGCACGTTGGATCCTCTTCGGTGGTCTGGGTCTGGTCTTTGCTTTTGGCATTTATCGAAGCGGCATCACCTGGGTGACAAAATCTCCCTGGAAGCCACTCACCAACCGGGCTGCAGATTGGGTCGATGACCGCTATAAGATTTCTGAACCACTCACAAAAATCCTCAAGAAACCAGTACCCAAATATGCTCTCCATTGGTGGTATTGCCTGGGTGGGATCACCGCATTTCTGTTTGTCGTACAAGGCATCACGGGTATTTTCTTAGCCTTCTACTATAAACCTACCCCTGAATCCGCTTATTCCAGCATCCAATACATCGAAAGCCAGGTGTACTTTGGTTCTGCGATACGGGCGATCCATCACTGGTGTGCCAATGGCATGATCGTCATATGTGTCGCCCATATGCTGCGGGTTTTCATCATGGGTGCATATAAAAGACCCAGGGAGCTGAATTGGGTATCCGGTGTACTTTTACTGGTCTTCACCCTGGTCTTTGGTTTTACTGGTTATCTACTCCCTTGGGATCAAAGGGCCTTTTGGGCAACCACGGTTGGCTCAGAAATAGCCGGCGCCATCCCTGCTATTGGGAATCTCGCTCTCATCTTTCTGCGAGTTGGATGGAATGTGACCGGTGAAACACTCAGCCGTTTCTACGGTCTACATGTGATCGTTGTCCCGTTGGCAACCGTTGCTTTCATGGGTGCCCACTTCTTGATGATCCGTCGCCAGGGCATCGCCAAACCCCTATAATCACTAAGGAGAATTCCAATGTCTGAGATTGAACATTCAAATGAAGACTCCATCCCGTTCTACCCTGACCATGTGCGAACAGAGTTTTATGTTGTTTTAGGGGTGTTGGTTGTTGTCTTGATCATTGCCATTGCTGGGATGATCAAACCCATCGGGATCGGGGAGCCAGCCGATCCATTGAATACACCTCAGCATGTCAAACCGGAATGGTATTTCCTGGCGTTATACCAGATCCTCAAGAAAATCCCACCCATTGTCCTGGGTATACAGGGAAAGATCATCGGGGTTGTCATCCCAGTCCTATTGGTGGGTTTGATCTTCATCTGGCCATTCCTGGATAACAAACCTGATAAATCCAAAAGAATCTATTGGATCCGCCTGGCCTTCGTCATCGTTGCCGTCATAACCATCATTGCCCTGACTATTTGGGGAGAGGTAAGTTAGCCATGAGCCCGATTACTCGTCGTGATTTTATAAAGTTGGTAAATAAGGGACTGGTGGTCACAGGAGCTGTGGTCATTGCAGGACCCGTTGTTGCTTACTTTTATCCAAGCTACCTGCAAGAGACCCCTTCAGAGCCTGTCCGGGTCTGTACAGTCGATGAATTACCCGTCGGCGAAAGTAAGACCATTGGCTATGGTCGTTACCCTGCCCTTGTCATTAACACACCAGATGGCTTACATGCATTTTCTGCTGTCTGTACGCACTTCGCATGCATTGTCAAATGGGATGCTGCAAAAGGGCAGATTTATTGCCCATGTCATGATGGTTACTTCGACCCACTGGATGGTCATGTGATTTCCGGACCGCCCCCCATCGCCCTGACTGCCATTCCGATCAATGTGGTCAACAATGAGATTCTCATCGGAGGTGAGTCATGACTACCCAGGCAACCACCCAGCCTGATTCAAAACCCAACCGGCTACAGGCAATTGGCGCAGCTTTCGAAAAAGCCCGTCCACGTATTCGTGACTTCTTTGTTCACGCTTTGGGCCAGGTGCGCATCCTGGAGAAAGCCTATCCAGGGATCATGCACTTCCTCATCTTCTGGGGGGTGACAATCCAGGTATTGGGTACGATCATTAATATATTGAATATGTTGTTATTTTTCCCCTGGGTCATTACCTTTCCGCGCGGCACAGCTTACCTTGTCTATGAGCTTATCATGGACATAGCTGGAATAGCCATTCTAGCCGGGGTCACCATGGCATTTTTCAGGCGTATTGTCCTGCGTCCAAAATCACTCGAGACCCGTTGGGATGATTATTTTGCCTTAAGCTTACTGGCATTGATCCCATTGCTCGGCTTCACCATGGAAGGGACACGCCTGTTGGCGACCAACCCTCCCTGGGCAGCCTGGTCTCCGATTGGTAATCTGGTTGCTCATATCATAGCAGGTTTGGGCATGACTTCTCAAGGTGCTACCCAGTTACATGACATCCTGTTTTGGGTTCATCAAGGCGTGGCACTGACATTGGTTGCCAGTATACCCTTTACCAAAATGCGCCATTTGGTCTATGCTCCATTGAATGTAATCTTCCGACCCCTACGCAAGACTGGCGCTCTCGGGAAAATTGAGAATATCGACCAGGCTGAGAATTTAGGTGTTGGCAAAATATCTGAATTCACCTCACAACAGCTGTTATCCTTCGATGCCTGTGTCAATTGTGGGCGCTGTGAAGAAGCCTGTCCGGCATTCGCTGCTGGTACCCCGTTGTCCCCTAAAAAGTTGATCCTGAATCTTCGTTATGTGATGTATCAGGATTTACTCGGTGGAAATGGGAAGATGCCACTTCTGGTTGATGAGAGGATCAAAGATGAGGTATTGTGGTCATGCACAACCTGCGGTGCATGTGTTCGATTGTGTCCGATACTGATTGAGCATGTAAATACCATCGTGGATATGCGCCGACATCTTGTCATCGAAGGGCGGATGGATGGCATGCTTCAGGATGCGCTTGCTAATCTGGGACGTTATGGAAACTCATTTGGTCAATCGGACCGCATGCGCGCCAAATGGACGCAACCAATCCTACCCACAATCAAGGATGCTCGCAAAGAAGCAGTTGAATATTGCTGGTTCGTTGGCGATTATGCATCCTACAGTGCCAGCCTGATAGAGATCACGCAGAAAACTTCCAATGTATTCCACAAAATTGGTTTGGACTATGGCATACTATACGAAGGTGAACGAAACGCCGGTAACGATGTCCGCCGAGTAGGTGAAGAAGGTTTGTTCGAGATGTTAACTGAGAAAAATATGGCAGTCTTGAGCAAAAGTATGTTCCAGACCATTATTACAACTGATCCACATTCTTACAATACCTTAAAAAACGAATATTCAGGTAACGGTAACCATCCTATTCTTCACTATAGTGAGTTGCTGGATCAAATGATCACCTCCGGGAAGCTCAAGTTCTCGAAGAAACTGGGGTATAAAGTTACCTATCATGATCCCTGCTACCTGGGTCGCTATAATGGTGTATTTGACGCACCGAGGCGCGTGATTGCTGCCACTGGTTGTGAATTGATCGAGATGCCACGCAATCGCGCCCGGTCTTTCTGCTGTGGTGCGGGTGGTGGGCGTATATGGATGGAAGAAGGTTCAATTAAAGAAAGACCAAGTGAGTCGCGTATTCATGAAGCTGTGAAACTCGATGGGGTTCAGGTATTTGTCGTTGCCTGCCCCAAGGATATTACGATGTATCGAGATGCGGTTAAGACAACCGGTAAAGAAGATCAAATTATAGTCAAAGACTTGATCGAACTGGTAGAAGAAGCTTTATAGTATGGCATCTAGTGCTAAGGACAATATGCAAAAAAAAATATCTGCACGAAAAAGAAGCTTTACAGTATCAATCGCCCATAAGCTCGTCCTTAGTTTTTTGTTAATTAGCATTATCACCAATGTCATTTTTACTATAACAGGGATCCAGTTGATGGCTAACCGGATTGTGGCAGAAGCCCAGGAAAGAGTACGTAACGACCTGAACGCAGCCCGAGAAATTTACTTAGGAGAGGCTCGTCATATTAATGATGTCGTTCGATTAAATGCGCGACGCCCCATCACGCAGGATGCTCTTTTATCCGGTACTACAATAGTCATAGTCGATGATTTGATCAATGTCAGGCAAAGCGAAGGATTGGATATCCTAACCCTTACAGACGAATTCGGTGATGTTGTTTTGCGAACCAACGCCCCTTATAATCTAGGTGATAACCTCGCTCAAGACGAGGTGATAAACGCCGTCATGAAAACAAAACAGACGGTTATGACTACAACAATATTTTCGGGTGAGAAACTACTTCTAGAAACTCCTGATCTTGCGGAAAAAGCTCATTTTAACTTAATTGACACACCAATGGCAAGACCTCTGGATAAAAAAGAAGAAACATCCGGTATGATGTTGGTGTCAGCCTCCCCAGTATTTGATTCCGAACAAAACTTAATCGGAATCTTGTATGGAGGAATCCTTTTGAACAAGGATTTTAACATCGTCGACAAAATAAAACAGACAGTCTTCCAGGATTTAGTATATAAAGGGAAAGATATTGGCACGGCGACAATTTTTCAAGATGATGTCAGGATAGCGACTAATGTATTTAATGTGAACGGATCAAGAGCTATCGGAACCCGCATCGCTGAAGATGTATATAATCAGGTGGTTGTGCAAGGAGAACCCTGGATCGGTCGAGCTTATGTGGTTAATGACTGGTATATCACTGCCTATGAGCCCATCAGGAATATCACTGTGGCTGTAATTGGAATACTCTATGTTGGCATCTTGGAACAAAAATATGTAGACATCAGGAACCAGGCTGAAATAACTTTCCTGATTATCTCAATTATAAGTGTGTTCTTTTCAATAGGATTAGCCTACTTACTCTCACGTAGCATATCGGTTCCAGTCCATAAGCTTGTAGTAGCTTCTAAAGAATTAGCCAATGGAAATCTTGATGTAAAAGTTGAGAAAACCTCAAACGATGAAATTGGGGTATTAGCCGACGCATATAACGCCATGGCTACTGCACTCCGTGAACGTGATGAACAGTTAAAAGAGTTTACTCGTAAGAAATTTATGGAATCTGAAAGGTTAGCTCTTATCGGACAGCTTGCTGCTAATGTGGCTCATGAACTAAATAACCCTCTTCAAGGAATTGTTACCTACTCCCACTTGCTTTTAGAAAGAAGTTCCATTGACGATCCAATCAAACAAACCCTCCAAAAGATCGTCGTCCAAGCTAACCGCAGTAGAGACATCATCCGTGGATTACTAGATTTTTCCAGGCAAAGAAAACCTGATAAAACACTATCCAATATTAATAATCTCTTGAACGAATCGGTGTCCTTTTTAGAAAACCAGGCTTTAATGCAAAATGTTCAGATCATTACCCAACTCGGGAATGACCTACCATCTGTTGTGATAGACCCCTCTCAAGTCCAACGAGTATTTATCAATATGATCGTTAACGCCGCCGAAGCAATGAACGGCAATGGGCAACTAACCGTGTCCACCAAGCGCGACGCCGTTGGAGGATGTATAGAAATTTCGTTCACCGATACTGGGATGGGTATCAAAGAAGAAAACCTTGAGAAAATTTTTGACCCATTCTTCACCACCAAGGAAACAGGACATGGTGTAGGATTGGGATTAGCGATCAGTTTTGGGATTATCAAGGAACATGAAGGCACAATTTCAGTCGAGAGTGAAGTTGGGAAAGGGACGACTTTTATTGTCAGGTTACCAATATACGTAGCCCAATCCGGTGTAGAGAATGGACACTAAGTCTAAAATACTTATTATTGATGATGAGGAGGTTGTTTCGGATTCCTGCACCCTGATTTTAGAGGGGAGTGATTATACTGTCAGGACAGCAGAAGACGGGGCCTCGGGATTGAAGTTGGTTAATGAGTTACAACCAGATCTAGTTTTCATCGATTTAAAAATGCCCGGAATCCAGGGTATTGAGGTACTTGAGAAAATAACCGAATCAAATCCTACGATCGTGTCTATTGTCATCACTGGTTATGCAACTGTTACCTCAGCTGTTGAAGCAATGAAAAAAGGTGCTTATGATTTCCTTCCGAAACCTTTTACCCCTGACGAGTTCCGATTAATAACCAAACGTGGACTCGAAAGAAGGAAGTTAATGTTAGAAACCATTGCATTGCGGAAAGAAAAGGAAATTCTGAGGGAGAATTTTGCTGCGATTGTTTCGCACGAGCTGAAATCCCCTCTCGGTGCTATCCAACAGAATTTATATGCCTTAAATGATGAATTATCTGCAGTTCTAACCGAAAATCAGAAAACACGTTTTGAACGAATGAAATCTCGCATCGATGATCTCATTAAGCTAATCCATTTATGGCTTAGAGGGATGTCCATAGACATTGGGAAAATTAGTGAAAATTTTGCCTCAATCTCAATATCCACAGTAATTTCAAAGGCAATGGAAAGCGTTGAACCTCACGCAAAACGTAAAGATATTCAAATCCTTACATCAATTGACGAATCTATATGCCCAATCGAGGGAGAAGAGGTGAGCTTCGAAGAAGCCCTGGTTAACATTATGGGAAATGCGATAAAGTATTCATTTCCAGGCAGCCAGATATCGGTTAAAGCCAAACAGGCTGGAGACAACATTATAATCACAATATCTGATACTGGTGTCGGTATATCGAAAGAAGAGCTTCCATATATTCTCGTAGATTTTTACAAGGGAAAATCTGGAAAGGAAATCGAAGATAGTCATGGCTTAGGACTGACTATCAGTCGACGCATTATCGAAGCGCACAAAGGTATGATCTCTGTTGAAAGTGAGCAGGGAAAAGGTACCACATTTTCTATCAGTGTACCTGCCTTGATGTAGAAGGTATGATAGTCATATAAAAAGCCGTATATTTGGCAGATTAATGACTAAATTATTGAAAGGAGATGTTTCATGACGCAACAAAAAAACCTTTTGGTTATTGACGACGACCCCGATTTCGTTGAGGGTATCAAATCAATACTGGATGCAGCGGGCTACAATGTTGACGTCGAATATAATCCAAAAACCGGATTACAAGCATTACAAACCAAAACTTATGACCTATTATTACTAGATATTATGATGGGACGTGGGGCGGAAGGAATCATGATTGCCCGTAAGCTGAGAAAAGATCCCAAGCTTAGGGAAATGCCCGTTTTGATCATAACCGGTATCCGGGAACAAATGGCTTTCCTATTCCCTGGAGAGCCAGTGCATCCTCGCTTCGTTGCTGTCGATGAGTTGGTCGAAAAACCAGTTGAGCCAAAATTGCTACTGGAGAAGGTAAGCACCCTCATCGAAATGGCCGAAGCAAGGAAAACTAAATCGGAATAGAAAGGAAATCTATGGCAACCAAACCAACTTTTAGTAACGAAGTTGCCAACCTCCTGCACGCAGCAGAGGGAAATCCGCTTGAGACCTGTATCCAATGTGGGACATGCTCGGGTTCCTGCCCGGTTGCCAAATATATGGATCAAACGCCACGGCGTATCATTGCCATGATCAATGCAGGCTTTAAGGATCAGGTGTTAAATACCAACACCTTCTGGTATTGCGCCTCGTGTTATCAATGCACAGTGAGGTGCCCAAGTGGAATCGACATCGCTGAAGCAATGTACGCCTTGAAACGATACACAATGTGGAAAAATCAATATAAGGAAGGACTGATTGGACCGACCTTCTCCGAAACTTTTGTTAAAACGATAGTGAGAAGTGGACGATCATACGAACCGCTCTTGGCGCCTACCTACATTTTTAGCTATGGCATCCGTGAATTTTTTAGTGAAGCTTTAAACGCGACGAACCTGATGCTAAAAGGGAGAATTCCCATTCTACCTCCACGAATTAAACGGCTCGAGAATTTCAGGCGGATGATTGCACATATCATCCCCTTAGGAGGGATAGAATGAAAGAATATGTTTATTTTCCCGGTTGCTCTCTTGAGAAAATAGCCATCAGCTACCATCTCTCTACACTCGAAACC
>Ga0154777_1013_pt1 | contig 22216 bp, 18 predicted proteins | sample Rifle2008BG16ft_FD_105785 | JGI IMG/M metagenome (GOLD analysis project Ga0154777, IMG submission 105785) | Chloroflexi bacterium RBG_16_47_49 | reverse complement strand
GAGGCAGATAATATGCAACCTTTAATTGTTCTGGCATTGAAAACTCACCTCAATTATTTTATTTGAGCAGTGAAAGTTGGATAACAAAAGCATCTATGCAGCAGTGTTTTAATCATTGAGACCACAGGTCAATCACCATATGGTCAGTTGTTCCAGGAACTGCCCAATAATCCTTGAACAATGGTGTATTAAATTGGAGGCAAATAGAAGGTGATGCGATTAACTACAGCCCGAGAGAAGCATCATTTGCTCGAAAATACTCAACAAGCTCTGACAGACCCTGTTCCAATGAGATCGTTGGTGTCCAATGAAGGAAATTCTTGGCTTTGGTTGCATCCAGAAAAATATGGCGTGTTTCACCGAGCTTGGCTGGGGCGTGAATTGCGTCCATCGAAAAGCCTGTTATTTTCTTGAGCAGATGGTAAATTTCGTTCACAGAAGTTCCTATGCCAGTTCCAAGGTTATAAATCCCAGTCTCAATTTTTCCATCGACGGCGAGAAAATTTGCCGCGGCGCAATCACGCACATTAACATAGTCTCGCTTTTGTTCACCATCTCCGTTAATGACGACCTGCCCCCCAGACAGCATATGGCCCGTAAAAATTGCAACTACACCTGCTTCACCAAGCGGATCCTGACGTGGTCCATATACATTCGCGTATCGCAACACAATGTACTGCAAACCGTAATTTAAATGGTACATATATAGGTAATGTTCCACGGTGTGCTTGCTGGCGCCATAAGGACATATCGGAGCAACCGGATGAAGTTCATCACACGGCAGATAATCAGGCTCTCCATATACCGCTCCACCTGATGATACATAAATGAAACGTTGAACTCCATATTTTCTGCTACATTCAAGTAAATTTAACGAGCCTAATATGTTTGTGTGGGCATCAAATATCGGGTCTGTTACAGAACGCCTGACATCCATTTGAGCAGCATGGTGATTTACAACATCAGGCCGCTCTTTATCGAAAATCGCCTCTACTGCCGGATCACAGATATCCAGCTTGTAAAATTTCGCCAATGGATTTAGATTTTGCGCGTGGCCGGTTGATAGATCATCTATTACTATAACGTCAAAACCGTTGTGGATATATTGATCAACTACATGCGAGCCAATGAATCCGGCTCCACCGGTAACGATGATTTTCATTAGAACATCCTTATTTTATTGAAGAATTAATGGAGACTGAATTTTCGTGTCGGATCTGACTACCTGTTCAGTACAGGTAAAAAGACTGGTATGGTGTTGGCGTATAAATATCCAGTACGATTTAGCAGTCCGCAGACAGCTGTGTCGATGGTTACAGTATTTTTAATGACTTGGGAAGTGTCAATCTCTACAATCACCTGATAGGAAATATCCACGGTTAATGTATCTGGTAGTACGCCACTCCATCGGATTACTCCATCAGTTTCCGTGGCGACTCCCGAAGAAGCAGTCAGTGAGCCTTGAATATAACTGATGCCTGCCGGGATAGTATCGGTAATGGAGATGGTTTCGTTTATGGGTGTGGTGCTTGACACGTGTATGGTGAAAGTAGCATTATCGCCTTGATTCACAGTGTGAGGAGACCCCGAAATGTGGCTCCTTCCAAAAGAATTCAACCCTAAATACGATCCGCTTCGCTGCAGGTCGTGACGACCAGTTGGCCAAGGCAGGCGGTCAGGTTGATATGGACTAAATGTATCCCATACGAAAATCTGTCCAGTAATCGTCGCTGTCAGGATTTCCAAACCGCCATCACCATCCAGGTCGGCTAATGTTGGCGCTGCCCGTAATCCAGGGGTTGGAATAGGGAGAGGAAAGCCTGTTACAACCGTTCCATCGGCTTCCAAAGCCCATAATCCCACTGGACCATCCCAATCAGCACCCCCATTCATTGGAATGTGTGTGCCAAAAACAACTTCCAGATTATCATCACCGTCAATATCCCCGATTACAGGATCGGTGGCGAAGATGGTAACACCCTGGGTGTAATTGAATTCCCAAAGGAGAGTTTTATCAGCTTTATATGCCCTGATCCAACCATCATGAGTTGCAACCACAATTTCAAGCTGACCATCTTCATTGAGATCAGCAACCGCTGGACCTTGCCAGGGCAAATCTACCTGCGACAAAATGCCGTTCCCTAAGGCAGCCACCTCCCAACCAGGACGTCGTGCCCCATCCGGTTCCAGCACCAGCAAGGCACTGTTGAAGAATTCTTCTATATTACCGGGTCCTTTCACATGACCTGCAGCAATGGTCTCAACAATGCCATCAGCGTCCAAATCAGCGATGATTGGTGCGTTGACACTATATTCTATCCTTTGGTCTGAATGAAAGTAGTCACCACCATTTCGGTTCACATAGGTTTGAATTGGCCAGCCAGGCAATGATAAACCATTTGAAGAATAAGCATTGAGATAGAGAAAATCACGACCGACAACAATATCAGCATTTCCATCCCCGCTCAAATCACCAGCTGCAAGTGCACCATAATTACCAGCATTCGTCTGCCAATTCGGCCAATACCCACTTACCAGAGAGCCATCCAAGTGCCAGGCATACAAATTATTAGGTTCAACAGGTGCATTGGGATCAGCTGAGCCATTATTGGTCGTACTGGCTAGGATCTCCAATAATTGATCCCCATCAACATCCGCCAGAACTACCGATGTGATCCAACATTCGTTATTGGAATATTGAGTTTCCCAGGCTACACTTTTTGGCCAACCAGGGACAAGTTCACCATTGTCCTGCCACACAAAAACCCGGCACTGCCCTTCAGGTGGATCTGGCGTTTTTGTTCCAGCTACAATTTCCATCCGACCGTCCTGGTCCAGATCTGCAAGGGCAATTTGTGCGACAATCGAACTATCCCCGGTTGTTAGTGGAAAGCCAGGCAATTGGGTGCCTGCCTTATCCCAGCCGTTGATTGCACTTCCTGCACCAATCACCAGCTCGTTTTCTCCATCGTTATCAATGTCTGCAACACTGGGGGAAGACATATTAACCCAACCAGAAGCCACCGATGGAAAACCAGCTTGAAAGGGAAAAATAGCAGGAGTACCCTGATTCAGGCTGAAGTCGTCAAACCAGAACGTACCAGTAGTGCTAGTAAATAAATAAAGTCTCAATTGAAGCTGAGTGGCATCGGGCATGGTTTGAAAGCGATAATTAACCACAGTCCAATCATTATTACCAGTACCGATGTTTGCATATGCGAGTATCCAGGGACCTGTCTGGGTTTGTATACTCGTATATTGGTAGAGCATGACGCTTGGCCAATAAGAAGCGTCTTGGGTACGGATCCAATAAGTTAGGTTATAAACTGTCGAAGGTTGGACAGGTAAATATCCAGAATAGATGCTATTTGTTTCAGAACCGGATAAACGGGAAACACGAGCCGAATGAGAGCCGCTATGGGCTATACTCCCATCCCACACCCAGTGATCGCTGGGCCAAGTCCAGCCGTTAGATGGATCAGTTGGATCTACTTCAAATCCTGCGTTGGGAAAAATGTCTAAGTTCAGATGGTATGGGCTGAAACCAAGCGTTCCACCCTGTGGTTTGAGGAGAAGAAATATTACTAGCAGCCAAAAGATCTTCTTCATATTTTTTCCCGCAAACATTGTTATTAAGCGTAACAAAATATTCATTAATTATTGTCATTCTATCATACCTAATAACTATTTGTGAAGGGTGTACCTTACACTTTTGTAAGGTATTGGCTTATTAATATTGTATAGGATTTTGATTTTTGGCTGATAATAAGGACCGATTAAACCATGACCTCCTTGCAAATCAAGCACATCACTCGAAGGTAAGTAAATTTGAAAGCAATGTAAACAACTTACGGGCTATTAATTCTCGATAATTATTATTGATCAGGAAACCAGCTGATGACTCTTCAGGCATTGAGGAGGTGTATAAAAGGCATATTCATCAATAGCATTATAAAAATGAAAAACACTTCCTTTGATAAACGAAATGTAGATTAATTGAAAAGCATATTATGAAAAAGGTACCGCGTAACTCCCTTTGGATATCAAGGCTGACTGAAAGGCCGTGATCAGGTCACCTACCTGATGATACCAAGTATAGTAGTTCAGGACAGATTTTCTGGCTTCTTCACCCATCTTTCGGCGAATCCCTGGATTGATTGCAAGAGTAATGATAGCGTTCTTCATCGATGTAACATCGCCAGCCTCAAACAAGATACCTTGCTGCCCAGGAATTACCACTGTTTCTACAATAGAGTTTTTATTGGGAGCGACAACAGGTTTACCCATTGCCAAATATTCGTATATTTTCATTGGTGACATATAGGGAAGGGTACTGGGCAGAATTGTGATATCCATTGAAGCCAGGAAAAGTGGAACTTCAGAATGAGAAACGGAACCGGCAAAAGTGAACCGGTCAAGTAGAGCTTTTTCACGCGCCATCTGCCTCACTCGACCATCTTTGTCATCGCCTACTAAAATAAAATGAATGTTCGGAACTATCTCGATGAGCAAAGATGCAACCTGAATTAGTAAATCCAGTCGATGCCACTGCTGGAAACCTCCGACATAACCGACCACAAATTTACCTTCCAAATCGAATTTCTGGCGCACCTCCATGGAGGTTGTGCTGGGGTTAAATAGGTCGCAATCAACGCCGTTCGGAACGTAGAGGATTTTGTTACCAGGAACTCCTTCTTCTTGTAACTGTGCCTCCATCTCCTGCGAGACGGCGATGAGTCCACTGGCTTGAGAAAATAGATGCTTACGGATGTGACGAGCTATACGTTTGAGTCCACGGTCAGAATAGCGTTCACCTTCCCATACGGGTGTGATATCGTCCAGGAAGACAGGTATATTATAACGTCGTCCCAATCGAACCCCAACTCGCCCATACCGAGAGTGCTTTTGCAAGATAATATCAGGCTGGATATCCGATATACGATCCTTAACAAAGTTGTAAAAGCGGTGGTCCAAATAGATTTCATACACGTCCCGCAAAGAACCGGTCATTTTTTGAGGTAGCTGTCCTTTAAGCCGGTTTAAATATATCTTTCGGGCGCGTTGGCTATTGACTTGGTCACCAGCCATCAGAGGCACGAATTGAAAACCTGCTTGTTCTAATCCATTCTTAATACCGAGGGCACGCAGACCGGGTGCAGAGTGGGTTGACAATTGCATTCTTGGGTTTGCGCCTAAATAAAGGACTCGCATCAGGATTTTCTCTGCGTTTCAATTTTCAAAGCTTTAACCTTAGACGGATTTCTGATGAAAGCATATTGCGCTCTTTTGCGTTCATACCCAGAAAATATGCCATGACCAAGTATAAGCCGGATGATGTCAAACCTATAAGTACTAGCAACTTCCAACTCATTAGCGGCCACATTGAGGCTGCCCAATAAGTCAATGCACCGACTATTACAGAACCCAAAACACCATTGACCATGCTCGGCAAAAACGTATGCCAGGGTAGCTTTAGAACTCTGGCGGCATAGATCGGCGTGAAAACAGTATTCCTGGCGGTGTTTACGATTGCACCTGCTATTGCAATGCTGATAAACCCCCAACCACTCCATACGGCGAGTGATATTGCCAGTCCTGCATTAATTACCCCTGTACCAAATGTCACTATTCCCGGCAGGCGCACGCGATTTACAGCTTGTTGGATGGGATATAAAGGGACAACCGCAAGATTAATGCACAATTGACCCACCAACACTACAACAAGCCAGGATAAATCCGAGTATTCAGGACCCAGCCATAAAGTCAGCAGGGGTTTTGCTAATCCACATATTATCCCGATCGGTAAAGCCATAGCCAGCCCGGTAAACTTAACCGCAAGATTGCAGAAGTACGCAAGCCTGGCAAGATCATCCTGCGCATAAAGAGTGAACACGATGGGTGTTATAAAGCCACTGAGAGTCCCGAGCATCATGCGTAAATAAATAGGGAAGATCAATACTGCACCATAACGCCCGGCTACAAAAGCGCCAAACACAAGATTAGCCACGATCAAGTCAATATTCAGAAATAATTGGGTACCCGCCTGGTTGACCAGCACCCATCCGCTGAAATGCAGTAATTCTTTCAAACGAGAAACATCAAATAAGTTAATTTGGATTTTTATATTTGGCGTCAGATGGCGCCAGACTATGCCATGACCCAGAATCAAGAGAATCGAAGATAAAAAAATCCCGACACCGACCATCCATAATCGAGGGGGAATTAAAGTAAACAGAAGTACCAAACTGCCCATTTGTGCACCCAGGCGCACAATGTTCACATACAGGCGTAAATCAAAACGGTGATAAGCGAATGAAGATACGGCAAAGCTACTGGAAAGGAATGTAGTTGCGAATGCAAGCATCGTAAGAAGTACAAGCAACTGAGCATCAAACTCATGTCCGGGAGGCACATTGAAGATCCGTGGAGTAAGCCAGGACATTACCATGGCTACAGGAAGGATAATTGTAAAAATAATAAGACCGCCGGCAACCCCAGTATTGAAAGTGCGATTTGCAGCATGAGCATCATCCCGGACAAGGTTGATCTGCAAGTATCTACTCACCGCACTATTGAAACCATCAGTCACCAATGCCAAGTAATTAGTAATAGAAGTTGCCAGTGGTATCAATCCAAAGACAGCCACCCCCAAGTTTGCAATTAAAAAGGGGGTATACCAAAAGCCTACAACCACATTTACTAAAAGCCAGATTGAATTAGAGAGGAGATTGAGAGGCAACCGCCGGCGGGCTTCCGACCACTTATCGTTGACCATTCCTGTCTGTGATTTGATGGCATTTGTTTGGGTTAAATTTTGAGAATCTCCATTCGGACTAACCATAATCAGCATTTTTTTCTGAAAATGAAGTGGTATCGATATAGACTCGCTCTATGGTTGGTAGACTGGTAGCTAAAGCAACCAAGGCCCAAACTAACAGCGTAATCGAACGCATATGAAAAGTATCAGTAAACATTTGGATACAGAGTGAAACAATCCCCAGGGCTATCCCTATACCGAGTAAAGAGATGAATGGAGAACGAGATTTTGTACATGACCATGCCTTAATGATTGCAGCTCCCAAAATACTTACATAACATAACATGGCTAAAGTTCCACTCTCAGCCCATACCCCCAGAAAAGCATTATGGACTAACTTATCAAACACTTCTGCGGGGATACCCACGTCAAGCGTGTAGTAATCTCTAGATACAAGTGCATAATTGCCTGCCCCCACCCCTAGCCAGGGGTGAGCTTTGATCACGTTCCAGGCTAATCTCCACATCATAAACCTGGATTGGGCTGAGTTATCATCAAAGGTAGACAGGCGCTCATAGATCACACTAGAAAAACCAATCCCAATAATCAACACAGCTATAACTAGCAAGAGAAGGGTTTCCTGCTTAATCCTGCCAGATCTCATTCCTATAAGAAGAAAGGCAAACATCGTTATGGCAAAACCAATCCAACCGATGCGCGAGCCGGTTGCTATCAAGGCGATAGTTCCAAAAATAAGGCTAATAATTGCAAGATATTTTTGAGGTCCCCGTGGTAAACCCCAAATCATTGCACATGCGATGAACGCCAAGACTGACATATAACCTGCTGCCGGTCCTGTAGTACCCAGCGTCCCAGCAGCACGATTTGGTCCAATCACATTTGCATCAAGCCCTAATATATTAAAATCAAGACCTGTAAACCATTGTAATATTATGAGCATGCTTTCGGCTACTATCCCCATGAGTGAAACAACGATAAAGAATTTCATATCTTGGGTGGTGCGAATATGGTTTGCCAGATAGAAATAGAACAAGAACACCTCAACCAATTGAAGTACACGAAACATCCACAATTGTTTGTCTTGGGCTTGGATTACTGAGAGAATGGAAATGAAAATTAATCCTATAGCGGGTAAGGTAGTGGCCTTAAAGAAGTGGGTTGGTTTCCAAGTTTGCCGAGGCTTGAGAAACCATACGAAATAGCCAATAATAAGTACGATCGTGATTAATGATAACCGGAGTTCGGTTAGAGTAATGAGTGTGCGGTATCCTGCTCTCGCAATATTTTCCAGATTGCGCGCATATGGGCTGATTATTATTGAGATATCAAGATTGAGTGGGATTCCAATAGCAATAGTGAATAATATCAGTCTCTCCAGATTATTAAACAGGATGACTGCCGTAAAAGCAATCGGGATAACAAGGATCAACTTTTGAAAATCGGAGGAGATGGGCAGGTAGGGAGAAAAAACTATCAGACTTCCAAACAATATGCCTACAAATATTGATAAACCCACTTCAAAAACAGAATGTTCTGAGAATGCTTGTTTCCATCCCCAGAACGGTTTTAATTGGATGGGATTATTTCTGTGAATATTTATATTATCCCTCTTTCTCTTTACTCTGCGCCTTTCCCGGTCAATGCAACGAGGAAAGTCCACCACAAGATCTTAAAATCAAGTGCTAAACTTTGCGTTTCAATGTATTCGATATCATTACGGACCAGGCATGCAAAATCGATGCTGCTTCTACCCCGTACCTGCGCCAGACCGGTGATTCCGGGTAGCACTTCCATACGCTCATAATGCCAGGGGCGGTAAGCTTCTACCTCCCACAAGACATTCGGTCGCGGACCAATAATGCTCATCTCCCCCTTTAGTACGTTGAAGATTTGGGGTAGCTCGTCCAAACTAAGCTTTCGCAAAATACGCCCTACCAGGAAGATATCCTCATCTTTGATCGGTTTGAATATTTTCTTCCCATCCTCCCGTTCGTTGACTTCTGCTCTAACATATGCCTTCATAAAAGTTTGAATGTGGTTATGGTCGATATTCTTTTTCATCGTGCGGAATTTATACATCATGAAAAGCCGCCCACCCCTACCCATACGTTCCTGTATAAAGAAAATGGAACCGGGGGAATTTAGGTAGATTGCTAGTGCACAAACAAGCATTATTGGGATTACAAAGACCAAACCTAGCAGGCAGATAGCAATATCAAGCACACGCTTGATCGTTTTATAAATCACTTGATTTGGGAGCACACGTGGTTGTTTAATTATTAAATAATCCATAGGAATTTCCCTCTCAGGATGAAAATAGTATATTATTTATGTTTAACAAACAATTGTTCTGCCTCAATGTACAATTTTGATTCCATTGATTCTTGCAGTCCCAAGGTGGCTTTATTCAGAAGACCTTCGAAGGTAAAGCTGTCCTGTGGGAGTGAGGCTGTACCAAATTTTAGATCGACCCCGATTTGGTTGGCAACTTGTTTGTGTAAGCGTTCGATGAGTCCTGGAAGGTCTTCAGGTTTGGTTTCAGGTAAGACTACCAGAAAATGATTGTTGGTTTGGACGACGATATCACAATCTTCCAGTTTTTCACACAGCGTTTTGGAGACAGTGGCTAATGTAAATTGCCTGATGACGCTCTGTTGGGCTTCTTTTACCATCCGGTCTACAGCACCTTTGATTGAATTTTCTTCCACCGCAATAGCCATTAAGGTTAATGGACGTTGGTGATTGCGCGCCCGTCTTACTTCTCGATATAAGATGCTTTGTCCTTCGGATGCAGTTTCGATTACTTTTCCTCGATTACCAATTGTGATATGAGCCACTGTACTTTCAAATTCATGAATGGCATCACGCACCCAGTATATGAGCATCGTGGTCAGGATGATTGCACAAGATTCAAAAATAGTGACTGGAAGGGCGCTACCTATTAAAGGCTGTTTCAGCAAGGCTTTGATGCCTAAAAATACAATAGTAGGAATGGTCATCATCCACCATAATTGACGCCGCTTCAGATACGGTGTGGTAAGGACAAATATGACCAAGACCAATAAAGACAAATATAGGATGGGATTTATTTTGAATGGTTCCCAATAATGTACAAGAATATAGAAACCGATCAGCCAACAAGCTAATAAGATTGCTCGGATGCGTAGGTGCTTCATAATATTACCCCTGTCATTGTTGCACTTATGATTCTTCCTTAGTTATTAGGGATCATGAACTCGTTAACTTTATTAACAATCGTATACAAATCAGTTTGGCTTAATGCTGGGTGGACAGGAAGAGATAGCACCTGTCCTGCTCCACGTTCTGCCTCGGGAAATGAGTCACAGTAACCTAATTCTCCTGCATAAAAACTCTGTTTGTGTACCGGCACCGGATAGTAAACTTCAGAACCTACTCCGTTTTCCTGCAGGTATGAGCGCAAGGCATCGCGCCTTCCATCTGTGACACGCACCGTATATTGATGGAATACATGTTCATAACCACTAGGAGTGGTTGGAATTACGACTCCCTTCAAATTTGCATTTAAAAAGCTGGCATTAATACGTCTTTGGTCGTTTTTGGCTTGTAATTTCTTAAGTTGTTCAAAGCCGATTGCAGCATGAACATCAGTCATGCGGAAGTTAAAGCCAAGTTCATCGTGATAATAGCGCCGGCGCATGCCATGTTGTCGAAGGATGCGACACCGTTCTGCAATTAATTCGTCATCGGTTGTGATCATTCCCCCTTCAGCCGAGGTCATGTTCTTGGTGGGATAAAAAGAGAAAGTACCAATCCCGAAGGAGCCGACCCGCTTACCCTTATAAAGCGCTCCATGGCTTTGGCAGGCATCTTCGATCACCAATAATCCATGTTTCCTGGCAATTGCCAGAATAGGATCCATGTCGCAACTCAGACCGAACAAGTGGATCGGTAGTATAGCCTTTGTGCGGGGCGTGATAACAGATTCAATTAAATCGGGATTGAGGTTGAATGTAGTTGGATCGATATCTATGAATACCGGACGGGCACCAGTGAATAGTATGCTGTTTGCAGATGCGATGAAAGTAAAAGGTGAAGTAATTACCTCGTCACCTTTCCCTATCCCGGCAGCTAACAGAGCGACATGCAACGCAGCTGTACCTGAAGTAGTGGCTACTGCATGCTTCACTCCGCACATCGTTGCAAATGATTCTTCAAATGCTTTCACGCGAGGTCCTTGAGCAATGATGCCGGAGTCTAATACCTCCAGGACAGCCCTTTTTTCTTCTTCACCCATTTGAGGCTTGGCCATATTTATCATTTAATTAATTCCCAATCCCTGGTCGGAATGTTGACAATTCGTTTACAAGAGGCACACATGGTGATAACAATATCCGTGTCCTGGCTCACTTGAAGAAGGCGATCGCCGCACGGACATACAAAACCGTGAATCTGGGCAGGATTGCCCCATGCAAGGCTGTAATCCGGGAAATCTTTGGTAATCACACTGCCGCTACCAATCATCGACCACTTACCAGTTGTGGTCCCACACCGGATCGTGGAATTCGCCCCAAGCGCTGCACCGTGGCGGATGCACGTAAAACTAAGGATCCAATCGTCGGCAGCTTTTAAAGATCCGTCTGGGTTAATGGCGCGTGGTCTCATATCATTCGTAAAACAAACATGTGGACCGATAAAAACGCCATCTTCAATGGTTACACCGTGGTACACGGAGACGTAATTTTGGATTTTTACGTTGTGTCCGATTAACACACCAGCATCAATGTAAACTCCTTTTCCAATGATACAGTTCTCTCCTATTACCGCATTTTCTCGTACCTGAGCCTGGTGCCAAATGCTGGTACCTTCACCAATGTTTGCATTCGGGGAAACGTCAGCGGTTGGATGGATACGAATTGACATGGATTATTTCCTAAACATTCTGCACAGAGTATTCTGGTAATATGCTGTGATTAATATTTTGTTCGATCACCAACATGCAAATCTGGTGAGCTAAACGCAGCGCTTTAAGGCCATCAAATATAGTAACCCGCGGGGAACATTTCTGCGAAATACATTCCAGGAAGTGGTTGATTTCCATTGAAAGGGGCTCTACATTGGGAACCAGGATGCGTTCAATCACACTTTCCTGGCGATAACTTACCCCATTCCGGCTTTTCTCAGAGAATTCTCCTGTAGAGCCTCGATGTATGGATATGCTTTTATTCATAAAGTCTGCCTCAATGAAGGCATCTTCAGAGGTAACATCGACAGAACGGATTTTTTGCTCTGTCACTCTCGATGCTGTTAACGTAATGAGCGGACCGTTGGAATAAAACAATTGTGCCACTACATGATCCAGGCTGTTACTAAAAGGCATCAAACCATATGCATTTACTGTGGCAGGTTCTTTTCCGGTAAGATCATTACATAGATCAAGATCGTGGACCATCAAGTCTAATACTACATCCACATCCTTATTGCTTACCCGGTAGGGGCTCAGACGTCTGAAACTAATGGCAATTACTTTTAAACCTTCCAGTACTTTTTTTAATTCAACATAGGTAGGGTTGAATCGTTCAATGTGTCCGATTTGCACGATCGTATCGTTATCCCTTATAATCTGTGCCAGTTGTTCAGCATCTTCAACCTTTTCTGTGACTGGCTTTTCAATCAGCATATGAATTTTCCGGTCCAAGCATCTCATCGCAATATCGAAGTGGGTTCGGGTGGGCGTGGCGATGCTGACTGCATCAACTTGCGTCAATAGATCATCGAGCAGCTTATAATGTGGAACATCATATTTATCAGAGATCTCCTTCGCAACCTGAGGGTTGACGTCATATACTCCCACAAATTTTGCTTCTCTTTGGTTTGAATAAATTCGGCAATGATGTTGACCCATCCTGCCCAGTCCGATTACACCAATTCTCAACCGTTTCATTGACTTAACCTCCCTTGTTTCGAAGGACAACTCTCAAAATGAAGGTCATTGTTAATATTTACCTTTATAGTAGTAATTGCTGCCATTCTGTTTAGCCTCATTTACAATCACCCCAATAATTTTTGTATTAAGGTCTGCCAGCACTTTACAAGCTTCTCTTATTACGTCTTCTTTGGTATATGTCTGCCTGGTTACTAATGCGATCGTGTCAACGAGAGTTGATAACACAATTGCATCTCCTACGGGTAGTAATGCAGGTGCGTCCAGTAATACATAGTTGAATTTTTGCATCAGTAACTCGATCAGAGATTTCATTTGGGGTGATCCTAACAACTCTATCTGATTAGGAACAATTGGACCGCTCGTGATTACCCAGGTGTTGGGATTATGACTTTTCTGTAATACATCTATCAGCATCGCTTGTTGATTTAATATTGAACTCAAACCAAGTTTATTTGGTAGTCCAAATATTTTATGCTGTGTAGGGATGCGCATATCACAATCCACTAGAATCACTTTTTGACCTGCCTTGCCCATTGCAAGGGCGAGATTTGATACGATAGTCGACTTGCCCTCTCCTGGAACCGCACTTGTAACCAGAAGGCTTTTTATGGATTGATTGTTCGAATTTTGTTGGTAAATTTTTGTTTGCAATTTTTGGAAGGATTCTTTAAATGCAGTACTGTTTAATTTAAGTGTACTTTTGCGTATTCCAGATAAGCCTTTTGCTTTTATCGACGGAATTTTCCCAATTATGTCAAGCTCAGTTACAGTTTCGATTTGATCCATGGTGTACAATCGGGGATTAAGATTTTCGAATAGGAATACCATGGCAATGCCACCGATAAGTCCAACGATAAAACCCAAACCGATATTCAGAACTACATTGGGCTGGGAAGGACTCAAGGGTAGAGTTGCAGGTTCAATAATCGTGATCGTATTTGCCCTGATCGCTTCTCGGACGCGAGCCGCATCATATTGCTCTAATAAGTTTTCGTATGTTTTCTCTTTGAGGTCAATAACCAAACTGGCTTTCGCAATACCTTCAGTATCTTCTGGCGAGTCGGATACCAAGGTATCATAGTCTGATCGTGCTTGATTTAATTCAGCTTCCGCCATGGCCAGTTGTTCGCCAAGGATTTCTGTCGTACTTTTTTCTCCGCCAGAATATAATTCTTGACTCTTTACAATTAATATCTCTGCAAGTGTATTGGCTGCATTTTGGGCTACCACAGGATCGGGGCTTTTAACAATAATCAGGATTAATTCAGTCGAGCTTATAGTAGAAACTTTCACATCTGGTATTGTTTGAAGGTTGAGGGTAACTACCATTTCATCCAAAACCGGTCTGCTCGTGGCGATTTTTGTGTAAGTGTTCATTAAACGGTCGGAATAAACATAATCTGTGTAGCTTATCGAGCTGGTTGAAGCAGTGGCTACCCGTAATGTGGTGGAGGCAGAATAGATTGGCGTGATCAGAATCGTTCCAACAATGACGACAATCATCGTTATGACGAGCGTCGTGAAGATAATCCACTTATTAGCCCATAAGATCGATAGATAATACTTTAAGTCCATAGTGTCCTTATTAGTTGGTTTAATAAATCTCGAGAAATATTTGTTTGACGAAACGCGCTCCGCCGTGCCGACATGGTATATTTATATCGGTTGAACAGGTTCATTATGTATAACAGCTGCATATTACCCTTTCCGGGGTGCCATATTTGACTGTCATTGTCGAGTCCATCTGCAATTATTTAGCAGTGAGGTCGGGTTTGCAGATCAGTTTGAAAATCTATTAGCCTTTCCCCTGATTTCAGTGAAGATGAATTTTCATTCTTTATCCATGATTAACGAGATAATTCTCTTATACAAGCCAGTCTGAATTATCATAGAAATCGATATTCATTAAACTTAATCGCAATTCCATAGGATCCATCAGTTTGAGGTTCTGTTCGTACTACGATTCCATTCGTGGCTAATTTGGGTGTGTCTATATCGATTAATGAATTTGTAAGGAGTATGGTTACAGATAGTTTTGTGCCATGATCGACCTTACGATTTGACTTCATGAACAACCCACTTGCGCTCAAATTAGCGAGTTTTGCACTTTCGTTATATTTTTTTCCATCCCCATTGTAGCCCTCGACAATTGCCGGGTAATCACAGATGATCCTTGGTTTTATGCGTCTATCCAGATTAGTATTCATTGTTCACCTTATTACTCCATGAATCTCATCGATTATTTGAATAATCAGCTAATACGCAGGTGTTTAAGTTATCCTGAATATATTAGGAAATCATTAATTATGCATCGATAATTAAGATAGTTAATTCATGATAATCTGTCCCATTTTCCACTAATGAATACTGCCACAATCAGACCAGTAAAATAGCACATATGTGCCATAGGTAAAATATGACGTGGAAATTACCTTCTAAAGTTAGGGGAACTCAGGGTTTATTTATTTAATTTAAGTGAATTGGAGCTTTTACGAATTAGATGATTTTACCAATCCGTATCGGTGTGCATAAATTAATAACTCCAGCCTATCTGAAACCCCCAATTTGCTATAAATAGAGGTCAGGTGATGACGTACAGTCGTTTCACTAATACACAACTGTGTCGATATTATCTTATTCTTTAATCCCTGACCAATTAACCGAACGACTTCTTTTTCGCGTTCACTTAGTCGGGTAATACTTTCTGCCTCCGAACTAATTTTAGCTGGTTTGTTATTGCGTGATAAACGAGAGAGCACATTAGCAATCATCGATCGTTCGAGCCAAACTTCCCCAGCGAAAACTTTTTCAATTGCTTTTAATAATATTTCGGGAGGTTGGGTCTTATATATAACACCCATCACTCCATTTTCAACTGCAAGCTGATGAACCTGCGGGTCAGTGTTCCCAGTAACAAGGATAAGACGAGCCTGTTCAGATACTTTAAGGATGCTTGGTATGATAACGGAGGATTCTTGCTCTGCCAGATTTAGCTCGAGCAGGATAATATCAGGTGTATTGTTTATTACGACTTCGATGCTTTCACTAAGATTCCCTGCTTCTCCGACTATTTCCATCCCTGGCTGGCTTTCAATTAATAAACGTATTCCTGCCCTAACCAGGGCATGATTATCAAGAATGACAATGCGGATGGGATTTTTAGTTACGCTGGGCATATTTTGGATCCACCCCTAAAATAATCACAACCTTCGGTTTATCGATACCAGTAAGGATATACTTACTTAAGAACCTCAAGGTTTCATCACACTTCTTATGATTGTGCATTTCAAGGTTGTAATTACAATATATCAAAGGATGCACCAGATGTCAATAAATATATTTTTTTCAGTTGCTGAGTTCTTCTATATAAATTGATGGTTGTATTAAGTCTTCCATTTTAATAAATACATGCCAGCTCAAACCTATGGCATCAGTTAGTTTTGTTCTTTCTCATCAAAGATAGTTATTCCCATCAGTTGAAATCGATGTCAGATTTGTTTACTTTCGACAGGAGGACCTATATGGGAGTAAGTATTCTGTATCGTTGATTGGTTTCGGATCTCCTTTATTCATTAGGTGATTCTTCCCATGAACATGGTAGTAGATTAACTTTCCTGGTTGCCTGATGACGAGTATATCTGAAACCTGTCTACAACCAGTAAGCATTGGATCATTGGATAGCACTCCTGGCTATCTCGTGTTCAGGTATGTTAAAAATCCACGACGACTAGTTGGAGTGTCCGGTTGAATTAACTAGTGGTATTAACCAAAGTGGTTGTCGGTTTAAAATCAATTCCGTCTATACCGAAACATACCGAGGATAGAAATATTGAATAAATCAACGATTGGTTAAATTTTGAAAGATCCCGGATCGCTAGGTGAGTAGGAATTTTTCATTCAATCCTAATATGTAAAAAATATCAATTTGATTTATGCTTCAGAAGCGCTGGACCGGATTGATATTTTTCTTGAATTAAAGCCAATACATCGTCGATTGTTCGATCGAAGGGACCCAATTTTTCCATTTTTAAACTGGTGACGGCAGCCGCCCAGATCAGTGCATCGGAGGGATTCATAGACTTGCGCATAGCCATATAGGCGCCTAGGCAAGTATCCCCTCGACCACTCCGCCCGTTGAGTATCTGTGGGAAAAAACCCGCTTCCCAGTACTCACCTCCTGAGTACAATAGGACACCATCTTTATGGGTAAGAACAATTTCTTTTGGACCCACCTGTGAAAATATCTTCGCTGCCTGGTGAATATCTGCTTCACCGGTGAGAGATTCTGCTTCGACTGCGTCACTTTTGAGGACATCCAAATAGGCAAGAGTACTCTCCATTTCAGTCCAAGACTCGTAGATTAACTTCTGATCTCTGAGAACACGAACAAAACCTTGCATATCTGCACCCAGAAATACGTTTTTCTCTTTAAGTGTCCGAATTACATCTAAGCCAACTTCACCACGCAAGCTTGAACCAATGACTGCTGCTTTCATATGGAGGTTTTCCACATCTTTTGAGGTAATGGATCCTGCAGTACTCGCTACTGATAAATTGCGAAGATCGGGATTATTGGTTGGATATTCCAACATCATGGTAGTGGATGTGGCCGTATGGGTGAAGAAACAATCAATGCCATAACTCAGAAATTTATCCACAACTCGGTGGTCTTCTTTCGCTAAGCGGGTAACAACGGCAACCTTTATACCAAGCTGGTTAGCGGCATGCGCAGCGTAATTAATCGCCCCACCATCCACATACTTGATGCCGGATGGTGAGATAATCGTGTCCTTGGTGTAATTGCCAATACAGATAAGATCGTAAATCTTGGTGGAATTCATTAGATTGATACCTTTCAGTTTCTTATGAAATAAATTGGGATATGATCCAATATAAACCGGCTGCCACCAAAGCAGTGGCGGGTATTGTGAGCATCCAGGCGATGGCTATCTCTTGAGCAACACCCCAGCGCACCTTATTCATCCTTTCTGCGGCACCCACACCCATGATGGATGAGCTGACTACTTGAGTTGTGCTCACCGGTCCACCCACAAGAGAAGCGCCCAGGATGACTACCGCTGATGCGAATTGGGATGCAAATCCATCAATTGGTTTGATAAGGTAGAATTTTCCACCCAATGTACGGATTAATTTCCAACCACCCACTGCGGTCCCTAATGCGATCATGGCAGCGCAGGCGACGATTACCCATAACGGAACTATAAACACATCCAAGAGTCCTCCGGTTAACAATGCAAGAGTGATAATACCCATAGTCTTTTGAGCATCATTCGTACCGTGGGATAGTGCCAAGGCAATCGCGGTAAATACCTGGCTGCGCTTAAAGATGGTATTTACTTTGGGGGAGGCATTCCAACTTAACAATAATAAACCTTTTAGAATAAGGTATCCAAATAATAAACCGATGATTGGTGAAATCATTAGTGTGAGTAATATTTTTAATAATCCAGGTATCAGAATAGCATTCCATCCAGCCCCTATGACAACTGACCCGATCAGTCCGCCCACCAATGCATGCGATGAGCTACTCGGAAAACCAAGATACCAGGTTAATAAATTCCATAGGATGGCACTAAATAATGCAGCCAAAATCACAACTACGCTAATGGTTTCGGCGGCTACAACTTCATGTCCGATCGTTTCTGCGACCGCAACACCAAAAATGAACGGACCACAGAAATTAGCCACGGCAGTCATTCCGAGAGCCGTGCGAGGTGAAAATGCCTTACTAGCGATCATAGTGGCGACGATATTACTGGAATCATGAATTCCGTTTAAAAAATCAAATATGAGAGCTAATAAGATTATTGTGATTATGATGGGGGTCATTGAAAATCTCTATTGTTATGAGATTTTTACGACAATATCGGCGATGACATTAGCAGCTTCATCACCCCTGTCAGCTGCGTTGCTGAGATGGCGATAAACCTCACGCGATTTAAGCATCTTCATGACGTGTTTTATATCTTCTGCACCGCTAAATAGGTCTGCCAGTGCTTCACGATAAATATCTTCTACCTTATTCTCGAGGGATTTGGCACGTTGAGCGTGTTCATTAGCGACCTCGGGGTGTTGTTCCAGGCGGTCCACCGCCATCAGCAATTCATAGGCAGCATCTCTAAGCAAAGAGGCGATACGCAGCATGAATGAGGTGGGTCGGACTTTAAGCACTTCCATTTCAGTCACGGTGCTATATGCATAATCCAGCACATCATCGATCGTGCGAGATAATGAGAAGATATCCTCACGGTCGAAAGGGGTGACAAATGTCTTATTTAATTCAGCAATTAGAATACGCCTGGCTTCATCAGCTTCTTTTTCTTTATTAATTAATCTGGTGGCTGCGGAGGCGTCTTCTGCCATATAGGCTTTCAAGGCTTCCATCCCTTCGAGGGTTAATGCAGCCTGATCATGGATCAGCTTGATAAAAATACTCTGTCGTTTTTTGAAATAGCTGCGCATGGCAAGACTCCTTTGGCAACTAAAGATATTGGATACAACCAGTTTCGACCAAGAAATTTACACCACACTTAACCTGTGCAAGTGTGTTGCCAGGTAACATCTCGAGGGTTCGAAATGCATTTTCTGGTAAATATGAGGCTACCTTATTAAAATCAATTTCACCCATGCCAGGTGCATAATGATCAGATAATCCGATTACATCATGGAGATGAGCACCAAACATCCTAGAGGCGAAACGTTTGAGCCAATCCTCGTGTGTGTAGAATCCCAAACGATCGAGAGCTTGGGCGTGACCGACATCATAAATGAAACCAAGACGGTTGGAATCTGCCAGACTCATTAGCAGCTCCATTTCATCTATCGAAGGTATATCCAGGTAATGGTAGCGGTTTTCCAGACCCAACTTCACTTGATATTGATCCGCAACATCGAGAAGCTCATATAAACTCTTTTTTACAGCGTTTAGCCGTGGAACAGCATGATCGGCTCTGAATTGGATAAACCTTGACCTTAAACTTTGGTACTCATCCGATTCGTCTTTACCTTTTTCAAATAAACCCCGCAACTTGCTTTCAAAGTCAACATTGGTTGCGACATTACCACAATGGATAACAACAGTTGGCGCACCCAATTCGTGGGCTAACTTGATGCTCCGCTTCACGGTCTCAACCCCTCGTTTACGAGAGGCATTATCAGCGGATGAGATCAACCAATCGCGGTCCACCAATTCTTTGGTGGATATATCAGCCGGGCAAGGCTCGTGCAAACTGCTAAATTGAATATGATCCATTGTGACAAGCGATAACATGCGCGAATTAACCTGATGATTTAGCTCGATTTTTTGAAACTCTAATTGTTTGGCAACTTTAAAAAAATCATTAAGATCAGGGTAGTTTTGAATCGCCCACATCGTTGATATAGATGCATTGGTGGATCGAATTTCATCATTCATAATCAATTAGCAACCTGTGATAATAAACACCCGAATGTCATCCATAAATATTAGACTTAGTATACAAGTGGTAAATCAGCCAACTCGGAAAAATTATTAATATAGAAGTCAGCCTTGGCGTCATTTTCATAATTAAATGCGACAGTCTTCATACCAACATTTCTCGCACCTTCTAGCTCGGTAGCCTTGTGCCCAACGAAAATCGCCTGGTCTGATTTGATACCCAATTGTTGTAAAGCAAGCTGATAGATCTGCGGATCTGGTTTTTGAACACCCACTTCTTGAGAAGATATGATCGAATCCCATAAATTACCAATCCCACCACGTTCAAGTTTGTTTATCTTCACATGCAAGGGTTGGGAGGTATCGGTAACAATTCCAAGATACAGATTCCTGCTTTTTAATTTGTTTAGTGTTTCCAGGGTATTACTAAAATAATGGATTTTATCTCGTTCTTCCAGGGATATTTGTATCCCGCGTGAAACCAGATTTGTGTCTGTGATACCATATAGTTCAAGAACAGCGGCTTTATAATGCTCATAAGTGATTTGACCAATGGATGCTTGGTGACGTATCTGGAGTACTCGAGCCTCTGAGATTTCCTCGTAATCTACACCCAATTTGGATAGAAATTCGTTAAACTCTTTATCTTTATTGTTTCGATAATAAAGAACTCCATCTGCATCGAATAAAACTGCCCGAATTTTATTATCCACTGGCAGCCTTGGTTGCGGTTGCTGATCAGATTGGTTTTCACAATGAAGAATTTCCAATAATTGAGACATGTTGCTAATAACTAGATCAGGGATCGCGCCTTCATCAATTTCACCATGCTTAAAATCATGCTGGATCTGAATACCCAATTTGAAACCAGCTCGTTTAGCTCCTAGAATATCCCTGGAGATACGATCTCCAATATAGATGCATTCACTTGTAGGACTGTTCGCTAAACGAGCTGCATGATAGAAAATTGAAGGGTCAGGTTTTCGACGCTTGTATTCACTCGATAAAACAATTGGGTTGAAATAATGTTTTATTCCATATTGGGATAGATTCAGGGGTACTTGCCCTTGGCTATTGACATTACTAATCAAACCGATTTTCAAACCCATTTTTTGGATTGCATCCAAAACTGTTGGTATTTCTGGTCGCATCTGACGTTGATAATAATGGGTTTCAATCCAAACCATCAAATCATCGGCGATAGCATCGAGCTGAGGGAAGTTATTCGAAAAATCAGCGAGGATATAATTGCACCAAACTACTTTCGCGGGTAATTCGTCTAATGAAACCAACCGCCATTGGTGGTAACGCGTGAGGCCGTTCGTAATCAATTTATATAACTCTTCATCGGAACAATTCAGATTTATCCCGAGTGATAATAGAAGCTGTTGAAGTTCGGGGGTCACCTGTAAACGCATTTCGGGGGAGTACCAAAATGTGTCAATTGTCCCGCCCATATCGAAGAATACAGCTTTGACGGTCATTTGGATTTCTCCTTAAAACCAGTACACAAAGCCATCCTGCCTGGATTATTAAGAATCCTGGTAATCAGAAAGACAATATAATAATAATGGTTATTCGACGAAAATTTATGAAATCTCTTTGGGACACGGACAGGCTGTGTCAGTGTCCCAATAATACTTCGAGATTTGGTAAAGTTACCCGCAACCTTTTCTAACTATGGAGCGACAAGCAGGCTAGCCGCCCAGAAGTCACGCACTTTACTGACATTTTCCCAGTCGAAGATGGGATCCATCTCCCAGACCTGAGGCAGCAGTTCAGCAAGAGGCAGGTTACCTTCGTAAACAGAAAGACCTTCAGCAGCCGGGTAAGTGCCAAAATCGTTCCAGGGAGCTAAACCCACATCAGAGAGAATAAAGCGGATGAAGAGCTTGGCCGCATTGGGGTGCGGGGCATTGTTGGCGATGCCCAGGAAGCTGGTCTTGAAGATGCCCATGACCGGTTCCATACCAAAACAAGGAGCCATGTTCAATTCACCTTCCTCGGTAGCCTCGACGGTCGAGTATCCCGTCCATCCAAACCCGGGCTCCTCGCCTTCGGGTAATTCAAGCCC